>Ga0066599_100000022_pt1 | contig 19881 bp, 13 predicted proteins | sample InisedmetaG_FD_60065 | JGI IMG/M metagenome (GOLD analysis project Ga0066599, IMG submission 60065) | Freshwater pond sediment microbial communities from the University of Edinburgh, under environmental carbon perturbations - Initial sediment | ecosystem: Environmental > Aquatic > Freshwater >...
AAAAAACTTGTTTATAGAGTGAGCCCGGGGCGAACACCACTTCTGTATTATGATTTTAGCTTGTACCGTTGTACAGCTCAAATCATCGCATTAGCGCTGTGAAGGGTTTAGAACACGAAGAAGCTTTTCCAGCTTCGTGGCTTCCGAAGCGAAGCGAAGCCCGGAACATAGCGACGCGGGAATTCTTTACTATCTTTGAAAAAGATAGACGGTCATAGAAATGATCTCTTCAACAACTTGATAAAGATTGCCTATATTTGACATTGTCTTATTAAGTGAAGCTTAAACTATAAAAAAGATAATTTATGCAACGCTGTTGTTAATTCTGGCCTCATGTAATGGAGGAGAAGAATTTAAAATCCCGGTCTATGCATGGACTGGAGGACCCGGTAATGCCACAAACAGCGAAATAAAAGCCCAATTTCAAGATCTGAAAGAAAAAGGTATTGATGGCCTGATGTACACTTCAGGCTGGGATATTGAAGCCTATAAGCGTGTAGGGAAAATTGCGAAAGATGTTGGACTGGAATTTCATACATGGATACCTACCCTGACACAGAACTATAATCCGGATATGAAACCGGAATGGTATGCTGTAAATGGAATAGGTGAATCTGCATATGACAAACCAGCTTATTCAGATCATTATCATTTTGTATGTCCAAACCGCCCGGAAGTTCAGAAATATCTTGAGGATATGTATGTAAAGGTTGCAGATATATCGGAAGTTGACGGAATCCATCTTGATTTTATCCGTTTCCCTGATGTTATCCTTGCAAAAGGCCTCTGGAAGAAATATAACCTCGTGATGGACAGGGAATTTCCTCAGTTCGATTATTGCTACTGCGATAAATGTGTTAGCGATTTCAAGGCAAAAACCGGTATAGAGATTAAAAGTGTTGCCAATCCCTCACAAGTGCAGGAGTGGAAACAGTTCAGGTATGACCTGATCACTAATCTTGTCAATAAATTGTCGGTAACAATTCATGCAAAAAACAAAAAGATAAGCGCCGCTGTTTTTCCCGGACCTAATTCCATTGCTAGAGTTATTGTAAGACAGGAATGGGATAAGTGGACCCTCGATGCAGTATATCCTATGCTCTACAATGATTTTTATCTTGAAGGAACAAAATGGATCGGTGATTTGTGTAAAGAGGGAGTCACTTCATTGAATAATTCAATACCCCACTTCAGTGGATTGTTCATATGTCCAGATCCTGCAGGAAAAGCTTCCGATCCTGATCCTGAGAATCATGGTCTGTCACATGAGGAGCTTGAATCTGCTATTAAAGAATCGATGGAGAACGGAGCTGCAGGTATTTGCCTCTTCACACCTGAACGGATGACCAAGGCGGATTGGAAAGTACTTAAGAAAGCTATTCATACCTCATACGCAATGAGATGAGCTAAAGATATAAGGAGTATAATATTCAATCAGAATTTAAGCAAAAATGAAGAAGGATTTGGGAGACAGCGTCCTGTAAGTTATTCTTCTTTCGAAACCAGTGACCTTCATCAGTATAGCTAACGATAGAAATGGAGGGATGTAAGATCTTCTTCATTCTTAACAATTTACTTCTATCTGAGAAGTCAATAAAAGGGTCATTTTCTCCAAGTATATACAACTTTGGAATAGAAAAATCAGTCTCAGAAGTTTCAATAGGAATTCCAAAGAGTGAAACTGCTGCGTTTATCCCATCGGGGTCCTGGGTAATCAGTTTTTCCATTAATATATTACCTGAACTAATCGAAAAACAAAACAAAGGAAGATTATAATATTTATTTTGAATATATTTTTTCCACTCTTTCAGATCTGCCAATGCCTGATCATTGGTACTATTGTAGTAGGTCTTTCCATAACCTGATGCCATATGAAAATTCGGGGCTAATACAATATACCCATTATTACACAGATTCATCAGAATGGCATCCCATCTGGGAGAAAAATCAGCATGGGGACCTCCGGGACGGACATAAAGTATAACACCTTTATTATTGCTCTTTTCTTTATTGAGTTCATAGGCATAAGTTTCACCTGAATCACTTTTAAGGAACTGAAATGAAAGGTCATGATCAATTCTTGAACCTGAGATATTCTTCAACGATTTGTAAGGTTCATTATAAATCATAACACATCTTGGAGTGAAAACATCTGAATAAGCCATTACAATGCTTTCGTCTTTTAAAAAATCATAATTATAAACGACACCCTGATGTGTAATTTCTTCAGTTTTTTGAGAAGACAAGCAAACCTTTTTAAGCAAATATTCACTTTTTGTCACTTCAATAAAATAAAGGTATTTATCTTTTATTTTGGGCATTCGAATATCATGCTCCAACTTGAAAACAGGTTGAACCTGAGGATTCATTGTATTTTTAAGATCAATCTTAAAGACCTGATAATATTCAGACCGGTTGTTATTAACAAAATATACGCAATCCTCAAATAGGTAAGGATTTAATTTCTCTCCCTCTAATTCGCAGGCAAGGTTAAAAGTTTCTAATGTGAAATTATCAACATATACAAGCTTGTCATCATAGCTGATTATCAAATAATTGCCAATTTCTGAAAATGCAGCTCCATTCAGTTTTTGAGAGATTTCAAATAATTCTATTATAGTATTATTGCAAAAATCTATTAGATATATACCATTATCATTTTGCAATTGCACAAGGATTAAATTCCCAGTTCTAAAAGAATAAATACCTCTGATTGAATTCGCTCCTATATATTTAAATAACTCATCACTTGTGGATTTGTATTCTTCATTTGCCTTATTATCATAAAGCCCTGATATTTCTCCACATATCAACATTGGATTGAATACATTCTCATAATGTGATTCTAATTGAAAAATCTTCCCTTCATTATAAATTTTCAGAGAATAGTTATTTGAATCATTGACGGAATATACAATACTCCAGTCAGGTGTGACTAAAAATTTATCATGTATTTCACTTGATGATTTTAGAAAAACTGGTGAAATAGAACTGCATTTTCTTGTTTTCTCTTTTAATGTGAAGTGTTGCAAGAAGACAATTATCAGCAGAAATGCACACGCCAAAAAAGAATATTTCATAAATTTCATATAAAGAAACTATTTAATGATTTTGTCCGGTCCAATTCTCTCTTATTTGATCCCATTCCGCCTCATCTGTTTCCCAATTACAGTAGACAGATATACCATCTACAAGTTGTTCATTTGGTGAAACTTGCAAGAGGCAGGACTTAATTGTTTTTAAGGTATTAGGAATATTCTCAATATCTAAATTTCTGAATTTTTGAAGCTCCGGCACATTAATGAAAGTCCCTATAGCAACAAGATATTGTACATTTAAAGAGCTATTGGTACGTTTAAGGTTTTGGATATCTCTTAATAAATAACGGCAGTTTTTTTTAAATTCGGTTTGACTATTAATATAAGTATCATAATAAAGAAATGAAAGTTGATTAACATATTTGGTAAGAACTTTAAGCTCATTAATTGTAGTCTTTCTTTTCCAAGGTTTTGTTTCAGGAGACGTAGCAACTACAACAGATGAAACAAATGAGTTGGGCATCAGTTCACGAAATTTCCTGTGAAATTCATTTACATTTATCCCATAAGACTTTTCATCGCTAGATCCTTCTCTTGCCTCTGCTCTGTCTAAAAAAGTATCTCCTTTTAAAATAAATTCAAAATCGAAATGAAGGCCATTAACTGATAATCTCTGAACTAATTTTTTACTGTCCGCAAGTGCGTTCCTGACCCATATTGAATCATTAAGGTAAACGGTTTTGTCTTGTATCCCCCCGACCCACGGTAAGATAATAATCTTAGGATATAACTTTTTTAACGCCTGTACACTTTGTATTGCAGTATCTGAAAATGCATATTCAGGTAGATGACCTTCTTTATTGAATGGTCCTGCAAAGAGATAGGCATATTTGATATTGTTTTTCTCAAGCGTTTCTGCAAGACTGATCAGATCCTCATCTGCCAGCCCGGTAAGGTTAGAAGGATGATAACCTCTGAGATAGACACTCTCAATCCATACCGCATTCTCTTGGCCAAGATTGATTCTGTCGCTGTTTTTACATGACAATAATAATATTGCAGTCACAACAGAATTTACTAATAATATGATTGTCTTCGATACTTTCTTCTTAATGTCTCGTTTCATTGCTTTATTTATTAATTATATGTAAAAGTCTGTTCCATCGTAATTTTCTCAAACCTGATTTATTTGGATCAAATGAACACAAAACGAGAACCGTTTTACCAATAATGTTTCCTTCCGGTACAAAGCCCCAATATCTTGAGTCCTTCGAGTGGTAAAAATTATCTCCAACCATAAAATAGTAATTATCTCTAAAAATATACTTAGGCAAAGTATCATTTTGCAGCTTTATTAGATTGTCTGTAAGATGGTTTCCATAATTCTCGAATGCTAAAGCATCTTTGTACCAATAAAGATTTTTGGATGTCAGATAAATAGATTCGCCCCTAGCAGGGACATATAGAGGACCATAATTATCAATTGACCATTCCAGAGTAGTGTCGTGAGGAAACAAATCTTCTCCCAAGCCATCCCCATTCACTCTATTATTTATCATTACTTCATTCCTTAATCCCTTAATTTTCTCGTTCTTAATTATAACGCAGTCTCCCGGCATTCCAAAGCATCTCTTAACCACTGCACCTCCGTAAATATTTACGGATGAATCGGAAAGAGTATTGTACTGAGGCCAGTTGAATACGAATATATCTCCTCTTCTAATTCTATTCCAACCTAATATACGAGTATACTTGATTTTTTTCTTTTTGAAAAACGATATCGGGTTCAACAGACGAGTCCCATAACTCATTTTACTTACAAGAATAATATCACCATGTATCAGAGACGGTTCCATTGATGAAGATGTAATACTATAAATCTCTATAAAAAAGATGCGTAAAATAATCGCTATCAGAAGCGGCAACAGAATTTTCAGAATTCTATTTCTCAACATTTTTAATCTTGTTTGTACGTTTAGTGTTTTTAACTTCGTCTTATTTCAACTTAGTTAGTCAATCATTCTTTAATTCCTTCATTTCTGTTGATGTACCAATAGATTAATGGTACAAGGTAAAGGCTCACAAGGGTTCCAACTGTCATTCCTCCTATAAGCGCATATGAAAATGGTTTTTGGAGTTCGCTTCCAATATCATTCGTGAAGAGCAGTGGCAGCATGGCCAATATGCTTGTCAGGCTTGTCATAATAATTGCCCTTAACCGGCGATGACCACCGGTTTTAATAGCATCCATTAATGAATAGCCTTCCTTACGGAGATTATTAATCACATCGAGCTTAAGTATTGAATCGGTTATTATGATCCCGCACATGATAACCATTCCCATAGCCGACATCAGGTTGAGTGACTGACCTGCTATGTATAGAACGATCAAAGCTCCTGCAATATCTATAGGCAGTTCCAACAGGACAAGCAAGGGCTGTGTAAGTGATTCAAACTGGGCTGCGAGTATAAAGTAAAGCAGTAATACCGAAATTACAAGCAGGACAGCAATCTCTTTCAGCATTTTCAGGTTTGAAAAGACTGATCCTGAAAAACGCACATCCAGAATTTCCGACTTTTTTACAATCTGGTTTATCTGATTAATATACAGGTCCTTCTCTTTACTTCCGGGAGTATAAATAAGTGGTACAAATTCACCGTTTTTGCCTGCAGTTATAGTTTTCATATCCCTACTGGTGGTGACTGTTATAAGGGCATTAAGAGGAATAATGACATTATTACCATTGGGAAGACCTCCTCTTTCAATCAATTCATTTACAGTCAATTCTTTATCTGCAATAACTATAGGTATGAATCGTCTGAAAGAACGTAGGGTACCTGCTGTGTTCTCCTTAAGTGCTGTTCTGAGTTCCTTCAACAGGATATCATAAGAAACATCGTATAACAGCAACCGCTCCATATCTGCAATAAGCACAATCTGGTCCTGAAGAGGGATCTTGTTTAGTGATCTTAGGGATTTAATTTCATTCAGATCATTACAGATTTTCAACATCTTATCAATATCAGGTTCAATACTCGGATTCTTCATGGTTATTTCTGCTACTAGGGGAGGCTCTCCTGATGAAAACATCTTTTCGAATATTGATACCGGTGGCTCAAATACAATTTGCGCTTCACCGTACTTTTCTTTTAAGAAATCAAATGCCTTTTTTTCAATAATGCTAATTTTACTCTGGCTGTCAGATTTTATATAGATCCGGGCTTCTGAAGAGCTCATATACTTGTTGTGACCCAACATGAACTGTTGCCGACCAATGAATGAATTGCTTTGCACTGTTTCGGGCCCGAGATAATCAAGCAAGCGAACTATCCTCAAACGGTTCTCATCAGCATTTATATTCTCATTCCATTCTATATTTATTATTACCTCTGTCCGGGTCAGTGGTGGCATCTTTTCTTTTTTTATCAGATTCAGGATAAGAAACCCAAGCGGGATCAGCATAATATATAAAAGAATACTCAATTTTTTATGCCTGAACGTGAAATCAAGACCATACCTATATATCTTTTCGAGATCAAAGAGCTTTCTGACACCTGCTCCTGCTCTGGCGAACATTTTTTCCTTAATAAGTCTGAATTTTCTCTCTGCTTTATTTACCCGGCTGTATGCCAGCCTATAAATCACGGGCATAAATGTTATTCCCACGAGGTAGGAGACGGACAGACCTATTGAAACTGCTATTGCCTCATCATACATTATTGCTCCTGCAATCCCGCTAAGAAATATCAACGGCAGAAATACTGCTATATTCACCAGCATTGAGCTTAACTGTGGTATTAATACCTCCCTTGTGCCTGCAATGCATGCCTCATCGACTGAATAATTTCTTTCCCGGTACTGGCTTATATTATCTGTAACAACAATAGAATTATCCATCATATTTCCAACAGCAAGGATGAGTCCTGCCAGGGACAATATATTTATTGACAGATTCATAAGACTGAAGAACAGAAGCGAGATGATCACGGAAACCATAAGGGATAAACCAATTAGCAATGGGAGCCTGATATCCTTCAGGAAGATAAAAACCACCAGTATTACCAGCAATAAACCCTGGCTAAGATTTTGTTTCAGGCTCGATATTGAATAATCGAGCAGTTGGGTCTGGTCCTGGCTCGCCTCGAAACGCACACCCGGGTAATCAGTCTCAAACTGTCTGACCAGCTGGCTTATCTTATCTTTCATGTCTGCCAGTCTGGCATCGGCCTGCTTTATTACAGCCATAGTAATAGCCGGTTTCCCGTTGGCTTCAAACATACCAGTTCGTTCCTGTGGGTCTACTGAGATTTTTGCAATTTCCTTCAGTTTTAATATTTTACCAGAAATATTGATTACTATGTTACCAACATCTTCACTATTCCTGAGCACTGATGAAAACCTAACATTATACTGGTAATGACCGTCACGGACCATAATACTTCCTGCATTCACATTATTGCGTGCCAATGCCTCCTCCAAGTGGTCAATGGAAAATCCAAGGCTTTTCATTTTCTGAGCATCCGGTTCAATAGTAAGCTGCGGAGCCACAGTACCGCTCAGATCAACCAGGGCAACTTCAGGTAACTGTTCAATACGTCTTCGAATAACAGATTCGGCAAATTCACTTAGTTCAATAAACCTGAGATTCCTTTCATATTCGCTGTCGGAGCCGGCTGAATCATTTTCGGCAAGTCTCAGGTTGAGATAAAAGACCGGTATATCGGAAGCGCTGGCTTTAATTACCCTTGGCCTCTCCATATCACGTGGTAACACATTCATCGCTCCGTCTATCTTTTCATTAACCTCAATAAAAGCATAGTCGATGTTGGTACCGTAATCAAACCGTATGGTCAATAATGCCTGTCCGTCGCGTGTTTCGCTTTTAATATCGCTCAGGTGTGCCACCTGCAGAAGCTGCACACGGATGGGTTTCACAACGGCATTCTCAAGCTCACGGGCAGAACTGTTCTTATACGAGATATTCACCGTCACTACAGGTATCGCAATATCTGGCATAAGTGAAACCGGAAGTGTCCGGTAGGCCACAATACCCATGACTACAGCGGCAATAAATACCATGCAAACGCCAATTGGCCTTTGTATAAGGAATCTTACCATTGGCTATTTGATTTCAACTTCCGTATCGTGTGCCAGATTAATACTTCCATCATAAATGACCGAATCACCAGGTTGTAATCCTTCTGTTATGGTGAAAGAGTACAGATTTTCCAGTCCGGTTTTTACATAGACCCATTTTGCTTTGCCTGCAGAATATGTGAAAACTACCTGCTTTTCGCTACGGAGGACAACAGCATATTTTGGTATAACAAGTTGATGAGGAACCTTCTCTTCAAGAATTATTTTAACATTCATCCCTTCAATAAGATTATGGTTTTTATTGTCACATATGGCCCAGACTTTTACCATGCCGCTCCTGTCAACAACAGGATTTATCCTTGTGATCTCACCCTTAACAATAAATCCTTTATATGAGAAAGGTATGATTTTGACACTCTGACCCTCCTTTATTGAAGCCAGCTCACTTTCAAGTATTGGAAATTCAGCTTCGAAATGGATGTCATCGATTATGTTACAGAATTTCTCAGAAACCGATGACATGTTGCCCTGTTTAAGATATAAGTCAGCTATTACGCCGGAAAATGGAGCTTTTAGAACAGCAGAATTGAGGTTGTAGTGAGCAAGTTCAAGGTTTGTTAATGCCTGGTCATACCCGCTTCTTATCCGGGCTGTGTTCATCGTCCTCTCCGGAATTCGTGCACTGTCCCTGATATCATATCCCTGACTCAGAAGGGCATCCTGCATATCGATCCTTGCTTTTTGTACTTGACTGAGATTTTGTTTTAGTATATTTGAAAGCATAAAATCATCCAGCTTTGCTATTACCTGGTCCTTCACAACTCTGTCACCATTCTTTACATGTACTTCAGCCACAACTTCTGATGTGCGGAATTTAAGATCAGCTTTTCTAAAAGCTGTCAGCTTACCGTTGCTAATTATCTCCTTGCTGAAATCGGAGTATTCAAGAGTGATTACTGAAACTTTTGGTTGTTCGTTATTTACAATAGTAGAATCTTCATAATAAACAGATCTTTCTTCGTTCCTGCTGTTGTTACTACAAGAACAAACCAAACCGATAATTGCTAATAAGATAGTTGGTAAAATAAGTCTCATATCCAGGTTTTTCTTTTTGTTGTCATTTGCTTTGCATCAGTCCATAGTCATCAGCGTTTCGCGCATCATTCGGCCCTCGGCTGTCATTCCATTGAAAATAGATGCCTGTAAAAGAATGAAAATCGCATGACTATTGAATGTCTACTTTCATATCTTATTCTTAATTCCTTAACTCCTTAATTCCCAAAAACACCGGCAGATAAAAAACTATTCCAATCAACGAAAAGATCAACCCCCCAATAGTACCTGCTGCCAAAGCGAACCAGAAAGGTTGTTTTTCTCCTATAAGAAATGGAACAAATCCCAGAACAGTAGATACAACAGTAAGCAATATAGGTATAATTTTGTAATTAAATGCCCTGAAATAGAGGGTCATATTAGAAATATTTCTGTTTTTATACTGTCGATGCAGGACATTATAGTCGTTGAGGATATAGATTGCTGCATTCACAGTAAGACCGCTTAACATGACAAGTGCAGCGAAACCGCCCTGATCAAAATTAAGTCCGAAAAGATAGAACGTTAGAAAAATGCCAATATAGCTTACAGGGATAATCAGGATGACTGCCAGAGGCTGCAACAGTGACTCGAACAATACCGCACAAATAAAAAAGATCATGATGGCGATAAGTAGAAGAAGCCAGTATTGTTTCTTATCTTCCTGTCCCAACCAGAAGAAGCCGTTGTTCTCGGAAGAAACAGTGTACCCGACAGGCACAAGCGGTTTAAAACTCTCCACCTTTTCATTTATGTACCTCCAGGCAAACTTATCGGAACCAATATAATCGAACTGCAGGTACATCTGGTACTGCTGATCCCTTTTACTGATTACAGGAGAAATGGTCTCCTTACCTATGGTGGAGAAAACAGAAAATTTGAAAATTGACGAGTCATTTATTATGGGTCTGCGTACCATCGACCATAAGTCAGTTTCCGGTAATCCTTTCGGTTTCAGTCTTATACTCTCAATTCCTCTGTCAGTTATTATTCCTGCAAATGAAGGCGTAACGAGTGACCATTCATTAAGTGAGGCATATAAGAGTGATATATCCATATCAGCCACATTGGGTCCCTCCCTGTTAACTGTTGCAACAAACTCCGTATTATCAGGTTTATACCAGGTCCGTTCCGAGAGAATATAGATCTGTTTTATACGGGGATTTTGAGACAGACTATCTTTTAGAGCGTCTGCCATTCCAAGGAGTCTGTCGTAATTATATCCGAGCAACCGGACGGAATAACTGCCGGCTCCTTCATACAAGCTGTTGGAGAAACCATCGCCGAAACCATATACGGACCAGTCGGCTCCTCCGAGGTCGATTGCTTTTGATATCACCTCTCCTTTCAGCAGATAAGGGAACGGGCCAGATTGGTACTCCTTTTTGAAATAGACAGTGATAGAAGCATTGCGGGCTGTTATATTGGACTGAAAAAGGTTGATCTCGTTGAATTGTTTAAGATAATTTTCCATACCCGAAACAATATCATTAGCCTGCTTAAGGGTTGATCCACGCGGTAACGTTGCAGTTATAAAGAGTGAAGTCTCTTCAGGATCCCTAAAATATGAACCGTCATAAACTTTCTCGGTAAATAATCTGAGAGCCCCTCCTGTTACTTTATCGACCCAGGGTTTTACATTTCCCTTGTACCATTCATGGCCAATTGTTGAATTATAAACCTTATTGTACCACCTGTCACCTTCCATTTTTTCAGGCAGCATGTACAACGGCAATCCGAAACCGATTAAAAACATAATGAATGCAATTGCCCTTCTCTTACTGATAACCATTATTATCCTCTTGTAAAAACGGGTTAATCGAATGACTGCCTTATGCTTTTTTATGAGCCGGGTATATTGAAGATCATGTTTTCCCAGCTTAAGCTTATCCATAAATGCCGGCACTACAAATAGGGCTGTAATGAGAGAAACAGACTGGTTTACGATGATAACAAGGGCAAAATCGACAAGGTTGGCTTTTATCTCCTCCCTGAGAAAGAAAATCACTACAAGTGCCGAGATGGTGGCAATTGTGCCAGCAAGGATGGCAAGGAAAGCTTTTATGTTGCCCCTGTTGCGGATATGATCGCTCATTATTATGATATTATCTGTCATGAGGCCAAGAGAGACTGTTATACCAGCAAAAGCATATAGATGAATTTCAATTTTAAGGAGATAGTAAAAAATTACGGCAATACTAAGGTTTCCGGCAAGCATTATCAAAATCATTATCGCGTGTTTCCACTTCCTCGTTACCAGGAGTATAAAGATCATGAGTATTAGTAATGTAAATATTGACCGTAGTGTGATATTGCTGATTTCGTGATAAATATACTCAGTTGAATCATCGCTTAACAACAATTCATATCCTATAGGTAATGCTGCTGTTAATTCTTTAACAACTTCTTTAACTTTAATACCGACAACGAGGCTATTTTCATCCGGTCCGACATATACAAGGATATTGATAGTATTGAGACCATTAACACGGTAGTAACTCTGAGGTTGACCCTCTGTATGTTTGAGTGTTGCCAGATCATGAAGGTAAACAATGCGATCATCGTTTTTCCTCACCGGAATACCTTGAATATCAAATGATTTTGAGAGACCAGTACGGAGTGATACAGGCATAACAGGGGACAAATCGATTCCTAGGTTCTCCTTCTTAATAGCTCGGATGACAGCCTGATGGATTTCACCGGTGGTGGTACCTGATGCCAATGCCGACTCTTCATCATATTCGATTATCCATTCAAGAGGTGAAGCGCCAAAAACTTCAATTTTATCAATCCCTTTTAACTGTGATAGTACAGGTTTAATATAATCATCAGCATATTGCTGAACAATGGGGGGTGAATAAGAAGCATTAAGCTTGTAAGTCAGCAGGGGGCGCTGTTTTTCCTGTCCCGGAGGATTTGCGCTGATTAATGGAAAGGTTGTTCCGAGAGGCATCCCAGCCCATGCCTGCCTGATGAGTGAACTGACCTCGAACCGGACTGCATCTTTATCTGCCTCCTTATCTAATGAAAGGAATATGTTGCCTTTCTCGTTTCCTGATATTGAACTTATCCCTGTTATTCCTCTTATCTGGGCAAACAAGGCTTCCAGTTTTGAAGTAACCTCCTGTTCGATTACTCTGGGTTCAGCCCCTAGCCAATTGAAGTTTATAGATATGAAAGATGATTTTGAGTTGGGATATAGTTCAATATTTATATTCCTAATCAAAGCAATTCCGCATACAGAAAGAAGTATAAAAACAATAATTTTTCTGAAAGATTGACCAAGATTGTTCCTCACATGTACGGAATAAAATTATTGATCCTATAAATTATAATATAACCATAGGCAAATGAATGGTTATAATCATTTTTTAGTCGATTTTTCCTTTATCGATTTAATTAGCTGATTATCAAGTCCATATTTCACTGCTTTAATTTTACAATTTAAGTCAATCAGAAATATCCACTTTATATCTAATACAGCATCATTTGCTTTTTGGAATAAAGAATCTGTATTGTGAAGTGAAAACTCAGTGATTTTATCCGTTTTTACACATGCTTTGAAAATTGTAACAATTTATTTAATTCATTTCAATGATTTACAACTCCTCACACATTATTGCTTAATAAAAAATATTTTTACAATAACTGATCCATTAAACTTTCTAAATATTGCAATTTGTTTTTCACCATTTACTATTTTTAAATTTATCTGGTCATCTTGTTTAATATATGTTAAAAAAATCCTATTTAATTCAGTGTTTTGAAATTGTAATTCACTCTTCTTGTTTTGTTCAATAATTACAAGTTTGGTAATAAACTCCTTATTTTCAATTGTATCAATCAGTCCATTAATAGGATAGAACTTGCCTTCTAACTCCACATATGGCTTACTCATTTCTTGTGCATTGAGATTCAATGATAAAAGAATAAGTGTTAAAAAATAAGTTAATTTTCTCATAGGTTATTTCTTATAAAGGTTATTAATAATTCATTAATTTCTCCATCTAATATAACAAAATTATGCAAACAATATTTTTCATTTGCTTCCAATAGTAATATCCTATTATTTGTCAATTTCCAAAAGAAATCGGATTCTATATTATAAACGAAAAATTTGTTCCCTGATATGTCATAGTCTGATATGAACCTCTTAGTATCTTCGATATCAATAAAAACTGATAAAATGAATACTCTATTAAAATCATTGGATGAATATGTTTTTAAAGTTGCCATAATCTGTTTAATACAATCCGTACAGGCATACTCAGGTATACAAAGAATAAGATCTCCTGGAGTAACCAAATCAAATAATATGTATGAATTCAAATTGGTCTTATCCTGAACAATTAGATCTCTATTAATGGACAAATCTTGGTGCAATAATTGAAATCTTAACATTTCAAAATATTTATCTTTTAAAACAGATTCGTATTCCTTCTTGTAGGCCAGCTCATTAACTTTTTTATCAAGAACCATAATATTTGATTTATACTTCAACAAGAATCCGATCAAACAAATAATTACAATTGTTTGGGATATATAAATAATAATTTGCCTACTTATTATCATATCTTAATAAATTTGAAAAAAATAATGATCGGATTTCCCTGGGCATCTATTTTCTTGTTCAACACTTTAAGTTTTTCTGGAATTTTTTCTATATCATCAATTTCTGACAACTCATTAGGAAAAATGTAGCTTATAAAACTACCCTCTAAGCCCACTGCAGACACATTGTTAAATAGTACTGAAGAAAGATTATTTTCTGAGGTACTAAATGAGTTTGCTATATTTGTTTTCTTATTAAATAAAGTAATATATTGTTTTTGACCCCTGAAATATTTCAATAATAGTATCTCTTCATTCTCATAGAAATCTAGAAATGAAAGATAATTATCTTCCTGAAATCGACGTATAATTCGACCAGGATGTACACCTTTATTCGACTCAAAGAAATCTTTACCTGGAAATCCAATTTTGTCATTTATAGTATATTTTACAGTAAAAATACCAGCATCATATTCATAAATCTTGTTTGATAAAGAAGGATTATAGTTTACTATACCAGATATATTTTTTTTAAAAGGGAAAGGATTATTAATATCATAATTTAATTGATATTCAGGCCTTTCTAAAAACTCATCATTAATTTTAAAATTTTTATTACAGAGACTTAGAAAAAATTTATTATTTGCCGACCGTTCAATCAAAAAATTCCCATCATTTAATTCAATAATGCTGTTCATTTGAAAAGGAACTTTATACTCGTTGATAAATGTTAATTCTTCGTCAAATTCTAAAAGTTTATTTAGTTTTTTGTCAAAGAGATAATATCCATTTTTATCTGACTTTTGGATAAAGTCTCTATTCAATAAATATTCACCATTTGCCTTACCAATGCTTGAAATTTTCTTAATAAAATTACCATCTAGATCAAAGCAAAATGTTGCTTTTGATTTTGTCAAATCCAAAATTATCAAGAGTCCACTATCATTTAGTATTTTATTTATGCTTCCAATTGTACACTCATTACTAATTTCAAGCGGAACACAATTTTCTATAACAAATAGATCTTGGGATTCAATATTGGTTTTACTTTGGTCTAGATCTATTACTACAAAATCCTTAATATTATTCTCTCTTTCCTTACATCCTAATAGTAAAAACAAATAAAATCCTAGAATTATGAACAAGTACAATTTGAAAGAACAAATGTTGACTTTTAAGGATTTTAATAGGGCCCCCCTATTATAACCAAATACTTCAAATAAAATATTAGTTTCCATACATGATTTATATAAAAAATTAACCTTTTCAAGAATATCGACTCAATGATCTACAAATTTCAGGTCGTAATTGATGAGGTTCATATTTCATAGTTTTGCCTGGGAAAATGAAAGCAAATAGAGGATAGAGATCATCTATCCTCTTTGAATGTTTTCTGCAGTATTTATCCCCAAAGCGAATTGCTAACTACATATAATGTCCTCTACACATAACAACTCCATATTCCACCTTCAGTACATGTATAATACCACGGATAAATATATTCAACAATCCAACAAAAATCTGCTGTACTTTCTGGTACAATTTCACATGCTTGAGCTTCTTGTATCAAGCTGGTATTAATGATCACTTTTTCATCAGCAAAACTTATATTAATTGTAACGAAGAATGTCAATATAAGAGCTCCTAATACATAAAGAATTGATTTTTTCATTTTTCTAATTGTTAAATTAATAGTCAAATAATTGTTTTTGCTTTGCAAACATTTATCTCTAATTGTTCTCTTTTGGATGATTATTCACCTCCTTTCTTTTTTCTTTTTGGAAAGGTTCTGGGTGGAAAGCTGAAATCATAAACTTTTAAACCGATCTGCCCTTTTTTTACTTTCCAAGATTTATATATAATTTTGTTTAGAGTTAGACTTTCGAATCTCAATTTAAGAAATACTTTTCAGAAATGTCAATACCGTCTGGAACAGATGATTTAAAAATGGAACAGATGGCAAAAAAATGGAACAGATGGCAGGTCTTAAATAAAGAAATTAAAAAATTTAGTGTATCATTAATTTTATCCATGCATGATTTTGAGAAGATACAGCATTCTCTGTGTTTTTTTGTATTGGTTGATTCTACGTCTAGATGCTGATTGTTATTATACTTCGTAGATGAAAGCGCCTTCTCTTCATCATATTAAATCTATTCAAATTGCGATCCTTGAAAAACCTCAATCTTGTCAATCCTCTGAAATTGCGATAACACAGGCTTATATAATAATCAGCATAGTACTGAACAACGGGGTGGAAAATGTGGTACATTATAAAAAAATGCAACAAATGGAAGGTACAGAAGACAATTTTATTAAACGGAAGGATATTGTATGCTTGATAGTCTCTCAGAAGAATCTCGGTTCTGTTAGATGTTAACCTATCAATTTTTATTCCAAATAACTTATTTATTATTGACTATTCGTTAGGTTTAGATTAAACACTCCCTTTTAGAAGTCTTCGTGGTTTTTTATTCTTTTGATTAATTTTCTCATAGCTTCATTTATCTCCTCAGTCGCAGTTGATTCAACTTTTATCTTCCGGTCGATGATTTCCTCAGCAATTGAAAGTGCCTTCTCTTTCTGACCAGTTTCATTATATAGATTTGCAAGTAAATACCGTGGATAAAGCTTATGTGGTACAATCAACATTGCATTTTTATAAGCAGTTTCTGCTTTGGGAAATTTTTTCAGAGCTTTATATGTATCTCCCATAGAAGTATATAATATTTCATCTGATGTATAAAACGAAGCCCGCTCAAGCATCCCAATACTTTGCACATAGTCTTCATTCATATATAATGATTTCCCATAATACAGTAAATATCCACCATTGTATTTCATCATCGTGTAATTCTCTGAGAAAGACTTACAGGCTTCTCCATAAGCTTCGGCCTGATAAAGCATAACAGATTCATCCCAGGATTTGAGAGCTTTGTACTGTTTGTTCACCTTTAAAAACAGGAAAACCGATATGAGTGTAAAGGTTACAATAGTAGCAAATTTAATTAATGGCGAAAATACTGGGTAGGTTAATGATGCTTTTGGACTGAACATAAATCCTGTCACTAGTTTTTTCATAAGTACATTTAAGACATTTATACCCATGATCTGCGAGGAGAACATGCCAAGAAGGAGAAAGAAAACGATCAGTGTCGGAAGTGAGTAAAACGGGAAGGAAAAAATTGCACAGACAAATATTGAAGTCAAAGATGCAACTAAAAGAATGAAAGAACTATTGTCATTGTTTGGTTGATCAGAATCACTTATTTTTGTTGCCATTCGGTTGTCATTTGTCCGATGGTTTGCGAACGTCATTCGAATGTCATTCCTTTTATCCGGAGTATTGTGTTTGGACTTCGGTGTATTAAAACCTTTAATAAATATAGAGATTATCAGACCAACAAAGAATAAAAGCCCCAAAGAACCCAATTCAGCAGCCATCTCGAGGTACTCATTGAAACAGTATTTTGTGTTACCGGCAACTATTCCCTTTGTCATATCCATCTGTTCGGGGTGAGATCTAAAATATTCTGCCTGCCAGTTGTTATATTCTGCTTCAAACCTGCCAACACCATGACCAAATAACGGTTTCTCAAAGATATTACTAATAGTTACCTCCCAAATAAGCAAACGGCCGTCGGAAGAACCTTTCTTTAAGAAGTAAATTCCCGCTCCCATTAGGAACATTAGGGAAAGAATTGTAGTAACAGCATACAATTTTCTAATTCTGGTATTAAGATACATCACTGTTCTTCTCCAAAGATCGTACCTGTAAGCAATTATTACCAGAGTACCGGCTACAACACCCAGCCATGAGGCCCTATTCATCGTTGCAGGCAAGACTAAGGTTATTGCAATTACAGTAAGTAGAGAGATATGATATTTAAGTTTTATAATTAAGAATGAAGGAATTAAAGATTTAAAAATCATAAAGAGGAATGAACTGGTCTTAGAGATCTTACTACCTACTATATTTTCATTTTCAAAATTCTTAGTTTTTATTTTATTTACTCCTTGATCTTTATCTGTCAGAAGATAACCGACACCCAAGGGATAAATTACAGCAAGGTAAAGTGCGTAAGGGGCTGGGTTAAAGAATGTCCCAGTAATTTTGAAGCCGGAGTGAAAACTTCTTGTGAAACCGTATAGTTGAAGTAAACCCCAGGTTGCCTGAACCAGTCCTGAAAGGATGAGAAAAAGAATAAGAATATCTGTATTTGAAATGGCCGGGGGGGGGTTTGATTTCTCCAGAGCATTTCGAGTATGTTGGTCTTCCCAAAAATGAGCATCTAAAAAAGCATATCTTATAATAATGTACAAAATAATAAGCAGAGTATAATTAAGAAATTTTGTATTACATAATAATGGTGTATAAGGAGTATTAATGGATCTTATTAAGAAATATATATAAAAACCCAGTAAAAAAATGTCAATCAGATTAATGTTGAAGGAGATCCTCTTTCTGCCTAAAAGCATGTCTAATACGAATACCAGGATTGTCAGGGCAGAAGTGCCATAAAACCAAAGCTGTTTCGCATTTATTACACCATTATACAGATTATCTGAAAAGGCAAATTGTGTTGCAAGTATCAATATAAAAAGTATTCCATACAAGAACTTCCTAGCCATTGATATCACTGATTTGATTTATTTTAACATTGTCAGATCAATTTATTCACTCTGGATGATTATTTTTTACTTTCAATCCAAAAGTTAAGAAGTTCTTTTTAAATGTCAATAGCCTTCGGAACAGATGGTAGAAAAATGGAACAGACTGCAGAAGTTTGGAATTGATTTTATAAAATTGGAGCGGAATGTAGATTTTCACCCTTATCTTTTTCAACCTCATACATGAAAACGTTTATTAGAATCCAAAGCCTGTTTTGATTGAAATTGCTTCAGTTTTTCAATAAATGGACCTCTAAAGTTACGTGATAAAGGAATACATTTCTTGTTTTTAAATGTAATTTTAGTGCGATTATAGCATTCAACCTGCAAATAATTAACCAGATAAGAATTATGACAACGAAAAAACCTAGATGGTAATAAATGCTTTTCAAACCAATTAAGCATGTGAAAGGTTATTATACTTGTATCGTCATCCATGTATAAAATGGATAATTTTCGTTTTGCATGTACAAATAAAATATGGTTTAACTGAATAATTTTCACTCCGGTTGAAGTTTTAATTTCAATTACCAATTGGTTTGAATCAATAATATGATCCATTGTAGTAATATCTAATTATGAATCGCTAATTATTTAAATCAAATTGATGTTCCTCTGACTCCTATTAAGAAAAACAATTCGGTGTTCTTATAGATGATTTTTCTGAATATATATATATCACAGACACTACATCATAACAAAATTAAATAAATTTTTACTAAGTATAAGATAAAAATTTGCAACATTGGTTAAATTTATCTATATCGTTGCTAAAAAGCGAGTTAGCAATGTAAGTATGGCCATATTTGAACAAACTCTTAGCTCTCCTTCCGTGTTTTTTGATTTTGATGGGCTTGAGAGTGTCGAAATATATTCCTACTCTATACACCCATACAAAAGCAATTAAAACCAACGACAACAGCTTACTTACCCTTTCAATATCAGTCAGATGTGTATCTTCAATATTAAATCCACTTGTTTTCAGGGTCTTAAAAAGATTCTATCTGCCATCTTTCTTTGTAAAGTTCCTGAGCTTTGTCGGGTTTGAGGAAGGAAACGAGCTCTGCATGAAGGCAACTCGCTAGTGCCAAAACAGGGTTGCTCGGTGAAACGAAACACAGCGAGACAAAAGAGGCTGTCTCATAACATATTTGAGACGGCTTTTTTATTTGAGTTTTCTGAAGATTTTTAATACTCACACCAGCAACCATGAGTGAATCTTCTAAGAATTACACTCGGGAACTGGGTGAGCCACCCAAATCAGGTGATGAATTTCTCTTGGAGCTACTCTATCCAAACGGAACCAGGCTCAGGTTAAAAAGCGACGCTGACTTTGACCATCTTCGTACACTTGTTTGTCTTCTGGATTAGGGTTATGTTCCATCTTCACAGCTCACTGAAGTATTATCTATATCCTCTTCCGGTAGATAT
>Ga0066599_100000023_pt1 | contig 19360 bp, 27 predicted proteins | sample InisedmetaG_FD_60065 | JGI IMG/M metagenome (GOLD analysis project Ga0066599, IMG submission 60065) | Freshwater pond sediment microbial communities from the University of Edinburgh, under environmental carbon perturbations - Initial sediment | ecosystem: Environmental > Aquatic > Freshwater >...
GTCCGTATCCCTGCATGAGAAGTAGCGTACATATCAAATTGCATAGTTACATTTGACATATTCCCGAAACCAGAAAGATGATATTCAGGGTTCGTAGTAATTCTCTGATACACAATATAAGGATAATTAGGATCCTGTGGAGCCTTCATGGGATATATCTTTACGTTAGTGCTGAGAATCCGATAAAGGGTAGGAGTATCAAAGAGCATCGTGCCAGGACTCGCAGCATGGGTGCTATTCTTTGTCAGCTTTATTCTCCCATCGGTATCTGTAGCTACAAAGTCAAAGGTATAATAAACCCACGAAGATGTTGCCGTTCCTGTAACCGACCCCATAGCTGTTCCTGTACTAATATCAATCATGCTAAGTACAAATGACGGGTCCGTTGAAGTACCTATCTTGACATAGCAACCTACACGATACGCCTTGCCAGATACAAGGGTTACGTTCTGATAGAGTGATTGTGTAGCACCCCCTGTTGATGTGATAATACCGTAGTCGTCTGATTGACCACCGCCAGCAGGGTGAGAACTTGTTGGAGTTCCATTCTCTCCCGACCATCCAGTTATGACAGCATCAAAAGTAGGATTGCTTAACATATTACTATCCATGACAGGAAATTCAACCTGCGCCCTGACTGCTGCCACGGTAGATAAATGCTGAAAGATATAGTTTTCTATCATATCCCGCCAATGCCTTTATACTTCATTCTTTTAAGAGGTAATGTCCTGAGAAAATGATTGAGTGCTGTCCTCATGGTATCTAGTATTTTTGGTACATTATTTCTTATTGCAGGTCGAAGAAATGGTCTTGCAGGAAGATTTTTTCCTCCATATTCAATAAATATCCCAAACCATGCCTGAGGTGCTAAGAATATCCTCCAGAATGATCTCCCTCTATCAGATTTCCTTTTACTCTTTCCAATAAAAAGATTTCTAGCTACATGACCTGCATCGAATTTAGTTCGCACCATTCCAGCTTTATTTCTACCGCCAATAGTCATACCAGCGTATTCACCCTTTTCCTCTGGTATATAGCTGATATATCCTTCAGTTCCCATTGAACGATATACATTAGGCTTCGCTATATCACGTACCACTGCTGCACCTGCCATAGTCATATAATCAGCACCTTTTCTTTGCATATGACGGGACAACTGCTGTAACTCCCAATAGAGTTCCTTGAATCCTTCTAATTCAAACCTGACTATTGTTTGTCCGGCCATTAGTCACCATAACCAGCGTTAGTCGTATTCGTTGCCAACCTTTCAAAGCACATTATCTGTTGTTCTATTTTCTGCTTATTCGGTTTTATTACAGATTCGATATTATAGATGCTAGTCCCGTGGGCAATTATCATTGTCGGGTTAATAACTGTTGAATTGTGACGGAGTGTTATCTTGGTGTCTACTTTACTTTGAAACTGCTGACTTTGGTAATATTCTCTACCTGATAAGGGTTGAATGTCTGCCCATGCATATTTGATGATGGTAGTCCATGTATTGACAAGCTCTCCCGTAATAGTGCTTTGGGTAAAAGCCTCTCTTCTCACACTGACTAGATGGCGAAGTCGCCCTGCAAGCATCAATACACCTCAGGTCTGACATAAGGGTCAAGGAGTCCCATAAAATAATCATGTCCTAACTGTACATTCTGTACATTTGAAAGGCTCAATGATTCTCTATTCTCATATGCTGCACCTACTCTCATCTTTATCCAATCCCTGATAGGTTGTGGAGTAGTTGCTGTCGAAGTTAATGCTGCAACCTGATAACCATAGATAGCCTGGATAGTGACAGCGTTGGGAATGTCTCTGACATTATCAGGCCACTCGTTGCCGTAGGTAGGGTAGACTCTTGGAGGGTCACTGTAATAGTCTACCGTGTAACAGGTTGCCGGAAGGGTTGTTGACTGCCCACTTGCATCTTCAATGAAGGTGATTGTAACATCTGCTACCGTAGATGATACAGGAGCTAAGGGTAGTATAATTTGCTCTGTGCTGCTTGGAAAGTCGTCAAGTATATACTTCCACGTTTGAGGCATACAAATGCGCCTAGTGTAATTCTCGCACTCTACACGGGCTGTTTTAATCATGTTGTCGAGTATAGCGTCCTCTGCTGCGGTATCTGAAGTCGATAACCGTAGCCAGTGCCTTACATCAAGGCTAACAACTGGTTCGCCCGTAGCATCTGTAACTAAAACGAGAGGCATCTCATCACCTATATTTTACGTTAAAACCACAGGCTCCTGCTGCTACCGTCATATCAGCATAAATCCCAGTATCAAAAAATGATCCATATGGGTCCAAAAACCCCGAAGTTCCTGCTTCGCCAGCTGGTACATTGAAAGAGACATAATTACCCGCATTGGTTGACGCATTGTTATATAAATCAACCTTACAGGCATTTGTTCCATCTGGTGTAATGACAATTCCAAGCAAGTAAGCTGGCCTAGCTACTATTACGGCATCGGCTGCCTTGCGAGGACTCCACACAGCAAACCCCTCTTGAGCATATGAGATACTACTGAGAACCAATATAAACAACAATACAAATGATATCTTTTTCACCTTCCTACCCTCCAATTTTCCGCATCGTTCACACCTACGCTGTAATACACCCTTCCATTGTTTTGCTTTTCCCCATGCATGTAAACCTATCTTACAAAGTAAATTAAGCACTCTCAAGCCACCCTCGGAGACCAACAGCACAAACAGCTCCTGCTGCATCTGCTATACCTGATACCTTCAACTTAGTCAAAGGAGGTAACTTTGTCGGGACTTCAAAATATCTCACCAAAGCACCATTAGCCATATTGATTTCAGAGTAAGGCATATAAAAATCCCTGAATACACCTTGGTCGTTATCATAGTTTGCTCTTGTAGTAAACCGTATACCCTTAGTAGCACCGTAAACACTGACTGATAAACTAGTAACAAACAGGTTCTTACCAGCAGGAACCATATAATTTATGTTCCTTGCCCTTGTGTACTTCGGTAGTATCTGACTATAGATAGGGGTGTCTGCGGTGTTTCTTAAACTTATCGTTCCCGTAGCGCCCAATCCTGTACCCGTCTCAATGGCTCTAAACGCATTGACAAATCCTATGTCAGTGGCAACAGTCAAAACAGACGTAGTGCCGTTAGGAATTATCGTTGTTGACATTGTAGCCCCTGCGGTAGTCACATAGCTTATCCATAGAGAACGAATACCACCACCTGCTGCGTGGTCTCCTGTTGCGTTGCTATATACTTCCATCTGCATATTAGATGTAGGTGCTACAAATATCCCCCCTACTCCCCATATATCTTCTTCTGATGTTCCTATATCTGGATTGAATCCTATCTTACTCCAAGGAGTGTGGTCTGGTACATTTCCCTCTGCAATATCATAGAGGTAAGGCATTGCTGATACACGAGTTTTACCGTTTATTGATTTCTTCGTAACTCTCCATACACGGTCAGAACCAAGAGTATAGACATTCTCCGTATCCTGTTCAGTATATTCTGACCCATAGGGAATATCATGAGTAGGTTTAGTCTCTGTGCTATTCCCTACATAATGGAGTTTGTAATTAGATAGAATCATTTCCTGGGTCTGCCCCTCATCCTGTTTTCTGTCCGTGATTCCTTGTCAATCATCTGAGTTTCGATAACCTTATCTTCAACTACACCTATCTTGACGGCACAATCAGCACCACGGAGCCACTCATACTCGCTCGTAGTTCCCATGATGACATCTCCAGGACGAACAATATCATTATGGAAAATGTAACTTCCTATGGAACGCATCTTAATCATGATGATAACCCCTTAATGTCATCATCGAGGTTGCTCCATATCTTGTCTATTTCCTGTACTGCATGGATAGCACCGGAGTATTGGTCGAGGGCTTTCTGTGCTGCAATAGCTTGCTGTTGAGTGACATTCATCTTGCTCATCATATCGACTTTCATCTTCCTGATTTTCTTCTTGAACAAGTTCTGTCGTCTTTCCTCAAAGCCATACATGAACCTAGTTTTTAAGAGATCATTCTCAGGGGGAATATTTATCTTTATTCCCATGCCAGCAGCAAAACCTAGCCACCATTCGCAGCTTGGTCTTTGTGCGGCATATTCCGTTCCCACGCTCATGTCAACACCCCAGACTTCTATCTCCTTGAACCCTTCAAAGATAGCGAGGCAAATCTCATAACTGATCGTGTTCGTGATATACCGTGACTTCTCAATGCCTAGACCCTTTTCTTCAGCGAACCATCGCACCATAGCCTCGAGAGGAAACGGTACAGATAAAGGAACTAGCTCAGGCCAGAACTGTTGCATATAAACAGGACAGTTCAGGGCTGCCAAGCCTTTCATGTATTCCTCTACGGGTTGACCACGGAAATCCTTGTCATCCCTTCTGACCAACTTCTTTTGGTTCGGGTCAAACCATATGTTGTGGATCTCAAACCACCTATCCCATTTTGCGCCCTTTAAAGGAACACCATAGAGATTATTCACTCCCCAGAATTCAGCATCTTTATCATCATACGGAACTGAATCCTTATTACCTGCACATCCCACAATGTACACCCTGTCTTTTTCCCTTATGGGGACTTTCATCTCATATGTTACTGTTGTTCCATCGGGCATTTTCACCTCGACTTGTTTCCCTTCAAGCCTCATATTACCTCCTTTAAGTTAAATTAAGGGGAGGATTTTACCCCTCCCCTTTTGAATCTAGAGAGCAGTTGAATTGCTCAGGCTCTTGCTTCTTTGAACGCTGAAGTTACTCACCGGGGCATCGCTGTACTCCCTAAAGAGAGTTACACTTACAGGCTGGTTGCTGTGTGTTGATTTAACTCCACAAGCTATATACCTTTTACCCTCCGGTAAGTTCTTCTCGCCAATTCCTAAATGCATAAGAACTGGCATACCGATGCATACCCACGATGTACCTGCTACCATATTGGCAGTAAGTTTAACCGTTGAGTTTACATCCTTTTTCATAATCCTAACTACTGGGTCAGCATCCTTCGCATTACTCGTAGGTTGTACCGCAACCCAATTAGCGGATAGAGCGGTAGAAGTATTCGCAGCAGCACCATTGAACATGGCAATAAAACCCTCGCTTGCCACCGTTGCCTGCTCTGAAGCAAGACCAGCAAACGCCATAGCTACTGATGCAGCCGAGGATGTGACAAACGCAGCAGAACCTATGTTAAGGGTCTGCACGGTTGCCTTCCCGTGAAATGTTGCGAACCTAAGCCAAATCTCATCAGCTCCGCAAGTCGAAGTTATTCCCGTTGCCGTGAACCTACCCCCCTGTGCTGTAGCAGACGATATTCCAGAAGCACCACCACCAGTGCTGTTAGAGGCGCACAATACCCTCGCAGTATACGACTGCGCTAGCGTTGATATGCCTCCCGTACTTCCCAATACCTTCCCATTGATAATGAAGTCTGCTCTGCAGAACCCCTTCATGTCATACCATTGGGAGATATTCTCAGCGGTAGAGCCAGTGGAATCGAAGATCACATTATCAATCTTGTATCTTTCCTGAAATTCCATGACTCCTCCTATGTGTTGACGTTTACCACCTTGCCATTAAATGCAGGGGTAGCCGTTGGGTATGACAGCATAATAGCCGCTGCCGCACCTGTGGCTAGACCCGTCAACGGTGTAAAGGTGATACCAATATATTTAGGGCTGTTTGTTGAGAATTGACCAGCAGAGATATTGATAACTCCCTGTAGTTCTGTCATATACGGCAAACAAGTACCTGCAGCCGCACTCGCCTCAACGGTCAACCCTGTTCCGTAATCATCATCCGCTTCAATCCTCAAGAGGTTCTTGGCGGTAAATCCTGCGGTAGTCTCTGGCACTGCCCTATAGTGAGGTAGCTTAACGCTAGACCCCTTTCCATTGATTGCCCTTGAAATCTGTAATGCACCGTTGTTGGCGGTAGCACCGACAGCAGTTCCGTGATAGGTAATGCCGTTGATTGTTATGCCAACCGTAGTAGCCATTGCGGTGTTACACCACAGGATCATGTTATTTCCACCGCCGTATACCTGCATTGCCGTAGCAGCACCCAAGTTCAATGTTGCTCTCGCTATATTTGAACCAGTTACCGATGCTGCGGTAGACTCTGTTACCGTAAAATCATATCCACCAGCCGCACTTGCGTTTAGTCCTGTTGCCAGAGTACCAGCATGGACCATGCACACCACGGAGATGTCTCCCTGTCCGAAGTATCTCGTCTTGCCTGTCAACGATGTTCCAATCGTTGCGCTGTCGAGATACAGCGTGTTAATTCTTATTCCTTCACTTGGGAAATTAGCCATTTTCATTACCTCCTATAAGGTGCTTAAAACGACAAATGGGCTTACTGTGGAGGCTGTCGCACCCTCAAGACCAAGAGGCTCGGTCAACCACGGTTTACCATCAACTCGCCATGTAATTCTGAATACAACCCTGTCAGATAAGAACAGGAGTTCAGTAGAAATCGCAACATCAGGACCAGAACCTTCCTTGATGAGATAGTACGAAAGGTCAGCTAGAATAAGGTCGCCCTGAGTTCCGAGAGCAGGAAGCCTGTCGCAGAACAATACAGGAAAGCCCATGATAGTCGGAGGAATAGAGTCTCTTGCCGAACCCATCAATGCTCCACCCAACCATATTGCGTGGTTGCCTGCATCGACCATAGTTACCAACTGTGGAATTGCTGTCTGACTTGCGAGCCATACAAGATTCCCACCGAATTTAGCTCTTGCGTACATACTGTATATGTCAACAAATGCTATTGTGCTTGCTGCACTTCTTGTAACGGTAATTCTGGCAGGAGAGTTACAAATACCGATTGACTTGTTTACTCCATCGCCACGGAGGAAGTCGTAATCTTCCTGACCCACTTTTGCCTTCTGCATCTGACCACTAATAAAGGAACTAGCAGCACCCCAGTTGTTCAGAAGCTCGTTGGTACATACGATATAAGCCGCAATTTTCTTTGGCTCCATCGTGATCTGCCGAAGATGTGCATCAGTTTCAGTTAGGGTTAGTGCCTCACCAGTGTGCGTCATAACGACACCACCATACATATTCTGCCCTGAAGTCTGATCTAGACTTGGCATGGTCAATTTTGCATCAGGCGGCTCACCGGGAGGGATTACAGTAGCCCTCGGTTTAACGATAGCTTCCTGTGGAGCTACCTGCCACAATTCAGGCTTAAACTGCTCTGGAAGGGCAAAACCACCCATTGCACCAGTGCCGAATGACTGCTCACGTTGTTCAGCGAGAGTATCGAGCCTCTTGTCCTGTCTGTGATCGTAGTGACGGGCTGCTATCGCCCAGAAATACTCACCAACATTGGAAAACTCTTTCTCAGGATCAGGCTTGTCGCCAAACTTCCTTACTTCAAAATTAGGAATAGGATTGATAATCCTTTTCGCCTCACCCTCAATCTCGGAAAGTCTTTCTTCCTCTTTAATCTCGCCCTTGATGTCATCTATCATAGTATCGAGTTTCTTGTACTCTACATTTTCCTCATCTGTCCGTTTCCGCTTCTCAGTGTCACACAGGTCGAGAATGTCACGCATACTTTTGAGTGTGTCAGCCAGTTTCTTCCTCAACTGCTCTAACTTATTCATGTTTAAAATACCTCCTTAAAGGTTAAATCAATTTTATCTCTTTCACTATCTATAGTTACTCTCCATGAGTTATCCTCAGGAGGTTTATTGTTGTTCTTCCATGCATCACGGCAATTCACCGCTATATCTGTTTCAGGGTACTGTGGATAAGTAACAGGAGAAACATCCCATAGCTTTACTTTCTCAAGCGTTCTGAGGTCGTGATCTTCCCTTTCTTCCCATGATTGCTTGACAACATTAAAGGCGAATGACATTTGTGTGATGTCGCCACGCTCCATAGATACGGTAAGGTCACGGGCAAACTGCGTATCAGGAGGGTCTATCTCAACAAATAAACCTTTATCGTCCTCTCGCATAGATAACGTACCTGCCTTATTTCTTCCAAGGACAAAGTTTGCATCATGGTTGAACAAAGCTCTTACATCATCCTCGACAATGCTATCAGCGAAAGCACCAGGTGCAACCTGTTCACGAATACCGAAACCTAAATTAGTCTCAACATTGAACACGGCAGCATGACCTGACATTGTTCGTTTTCCGTCTTCACGCTGAATGACCCTCATATCTATGTCAAACGTCCGTTTTTCCATCTTCTCCATTATTGTCACCTCCACCTTCCTCATCCTTATCAACGCTATCTTCACCGTTGTTTATATCTTCTTTTTTAGGTTCCTTTGTCGGGTCAACAACGGGAGTTCCGGCAAGGGTCATATTCATGGGTCGAAGATATTCATCACCTTCTGTTCCAAGAGGATTCATGTTCTCTAACCTGCGTATATCATTTGCCGATAACCAACCCCATTCACGCCCTATCTTGAAAGCATTGTATCTGCTTGATAAGTCACCACGCATCAAGCCGTTCATATTGAATTCGGCAAATATCTTCTTGCGTTCTTTTAGGGTAAGGAGGTCTTTCGATATAGACTGTTCCCAGTTCACGCACCACGGAAGCATGGTATGAGTGGCAAATGATAAGAAGAACTGTTCTGCGCTTGCAAAGGTTGCCGACTTATCTGCCTCACCGAGCATGACTAGAGGCACGTTATACCATCGAGCTATCTCTTTAGTCTGGAATACCCTTGTCTCAAGGAATTGAGCGTTATCGTTATTCAACCCAATAGACTGTAACTCCATGCCTTCTTCAAGTATCATCGTGGTGAACCGTTTTGATGCTTGGAATTGTGCAAGAGAGTTTTTCAGGTTGGTCCTTGCATTATCATTCAATTTCATGGGGTGTTTTAACACTGAAGATGCTACGGCGCTATTTCCGAAGAACTGAGATCCATATTGTTCGGCTGCGAGTGATAATCCGATGCTTTCCCTAGCAAGGGTAATCCTTGACTTAGGATTGAACATATCGGTCTCAAAATCGGTGATCGACCAGATGTACTGCGAAGGAATACGAATCTCTGAACCAGCACTACCCATATCACTCGTTGATAATCGGTAGTTGTACCAGACGTTCCCTTCTTTGTCTTTTTCTACTCTCATCCTGTCAGGATGCATAGGTATTAACGACATTACTTCACCGAGTCCGTTATACTCTATATAGGCGTAACAGATACCCCTAAGAAGCATATGGGTCATCATCATGCGCCTGAATTGGAAGGATGTCTGATATTTGTTGGGTTGTGTATGAAGCAGATCGTAGAGAGAATTTGAATCGGCGATATCCTTGCCGTTATCTCCACGCCTTCGATAAAGCATGAGAGGTAATGATGCGAGTGTACCGGAAAGAATATCAACACAAGCAAAAACAGTTGAAGCTGCTAACGCACTATCAGCGTTGACATTTACCCCTGATTTAGTTCCATAGGAATTTGCGATAGCAGTATTGATAAACATTCTGTCATCGTTGACAGAGGCACGGGACTCAATTGAATTGAAGAAATTTATGACACGGGATAGTATTCCCATCTACTAATGCAACAAATGTAAAGCATGGAATACATAAGTATTTATTATTACTATAATAATAGGGTAATTTTATGTCAAGTTACGGAGTCTTTCTGATACTGCTTGTCGAGATATTTTTAAATATTTTGCTATATCATTCATCGGTATTTCAAAATATATCATTGCAAGGATAGCCTTTTCTAATCCTCTAGGCATATCTTGTATTTTTTGAAAGTAAAATACAAGTTCATCTTTTTTTCTTTCAGCTATTTCCTCTAAATCAATTCCTGTACTCGTCCAGTGAGCAATAAAGTTCAAGCTATATATAACATCCCTTCCTCGTTGAGATTTAGGGGTATTATCTTGCCCAACATACTTTTCTGCATCTTCGCATAATTCCTTACAAGTATCTTTCTTCTTACAAGTATCGCAAGTCATCGTGTATACACCACATTTTCCACGTCTATCCCCTCCCTTACCCGTCTATATCGAGAATGGTGTTCTAAGTGATTAAACTCGTTGTTCGTCACGAATCCCTTCTGGCGCATTATTTCAGTTATTAAAGGTTTATTGCTTTTCTGCAAGTCGATCTCCATAAGTACACTTCTTACGGGACTCTTGTTCAAAGTTACCAGCATACCCTCAAGGATTTCCTGTTCAGCTCCGTCTACATCTATCTTAATATGATTCGGGCATGGTAGACCGTTGATAACCATGTTGTCGATACTCGTTACCGATATGGCTTCGGTTACTTCTCCTGTTGCAGAAAGAATACCACCAGTAGCACCCTCTGTTATGTCAGCATCGTGCCAGTACATATTCTCAACTCTGTCCCTTCCTATTGCTACACAGAGGGGAATAATATTTGTAAAGTGATTCATGACAGCATTGACGAATAGTCGCTTATAGTTTACCTTAGATGGTTCAAAGGCATAGATAGTTATAGTCTTGAATAAAGAAGCACAATAGAGGGAATACAGTCCTATATTCGCACCGACATCATAAAAAATATCCCTCTCCTTGAAAGATTGAATCCAATATAAAGTTTCCGGCTCTTTAATATAAAATGTGTCAGCTCGCCACTTCTCTAGTGAAGTCTCTTGAACCATCTGAAAAGGTGGTTTACTCATCAGAACCCCCATCCTACGCCAATGGCTAGATTGTTCGCCACGTACCCCGCTTTAACAACCGTTGTTCCAATTATCCATGCCCTGCGATAAGGATGAGGCAATAGGTGAGCTATAAGAGGTTGCAAAACAAGTGTAGCACCCATTAAAGCGTTTACCTCCCCATGAGAAGGATGTTTTCCCAATATTGGATTATGCTCATGCCATTTGTCGGGGTTACTTGCAATCTTGTTCGTCTGCGCCCAATCTATACCATGAAGTGCGAGGAAACCTGCTTCAAGTGCGAGATCAGTCTTAGACCATCCAGCACATCCCGTAAGCATAAAAATAGCTATCCATATCGAAGAAAATATAATAATACTTACACATATTCTTTTCAGAGTAGATTTATACATATCCTCCTCAGCATGGGCTCACCCACGGTTCCTTATCAATTTCTATTAATTTAGCTTTGCCAGTAACTACTAGATGTAGAGCGTATATCCAATCCTTTTGAGAATTAATATCATATCCTGTTATATAATCAGTTTCAAATGCTTGATATAACCTCATCGTTTTTCTCGTTGGTCTTATTTCAAGGCTTCCATTCTGCACATAGTAATATGGCAAAGTCTGGGTAGGGTATGCATGGTCAACACCATCTTCGCCCATTATTGGATACATTCCTCCAGCAGATAAAAACCACATCTTGTGAGGATGCTCGCTAACTGGCTGTACCGCCTTCATCCAGCAATCTTTGTTATAATTATTCCATGCCCTTAAAAGCATATATATAGTCCTGAAAGGATTTGTAGGTCTGAGTATCATAAAATAATCTGTCTGAGGTATATTCGATAATGCGTGTTCTATCCATTCAATGTCGGGACTGTCATCTAACGCTAAATCTTTTGGACGTTTAATAACAGTTGCACCGTAATATCTCGCTATGGCTTCCGTCTCTAAATCATCTGTAGATACATAGATGCCATCGAACAATTTCGATTGTAGGGCAACCTCGATGCTATAAGCAATCATTGGATGAGATCCTAGACGTTTTATATTCTTTCCTGGTAAACGCTTAGAACCCCCTCTACTTGGAATTAACGCTACTAAACCGTTCATGCTCCTCCCCACCCGTAGCCATCATTAAGAAACCACGGATTAGCTTTCGTTATTCTGAACATTCCGTTTACGAAATTAGATTGCTTGCACCATCCTCTATAACCGCCATCATGTCCGTAAAGTGTATGGGATTTCTCAAATGACCTATCTAGTCTATCCTCGCAGAATGGACATTGACGGAGGAACACGACTTCGTACCAATCAGGGTCAATCTCTACCAAACCGTGTATCCCGAATCGACTAATACTGTTTGACCTGTAAACTCTGGGGTGTCAACAAGAAATCGCAGCGTAGACCTTAGAGATTGTTCTGATACGAATCGTTGGAGCGGGAGACAGTCGAGGAACTTTGTTCTAAATTCTCCCTCTGGTAACTTTCCCGTATCCACGGCACCGTATGCCATACCACAAGAGCGGATACCGTTTCTCCCATATTCACTTGCGAGAGAACGGACGAACTGAATAAGACCCGATTTACTAGCGTTGTATGCTCCAGGCTTCCGTATTCCTTCTTCATAATTTTGCCACCTCGATGCGACGTATCCCTGAATTGACCCTACTGCAATAAACAACCCACTTCCTCGCTCTGCCATAGCTGGCATCCATTTCTCTGCTGCCCTGAACGCACCTAAGAGATTGACATTGACAATATCCTCATATCTCTTGAAGAAATGTACATCACCTCGAGGGGGATCGTCCAGAGCTGCGTTATACAGGATTATGTCAGGGATGATACCCTGTAACACTTCTCTATTGAATAAATCAAAGTATAGTTTGTCTATGACGGTATATCCGAGCGATACGTCCATGCAATAGACATCGTAGCCCAACTGTTCTAGTTCGTCTTTCCATATGGGTCCAAGATTGCCAGAAGAACCGATAAGGACAGCGTTCTTTAATTCTTTAGCATCTGCGAGTATACGACGCCATGTTGTGTGCAAATTCCAAGTTACTCTATTATCCACAAACTCGCTGTTAGTTTCGTCCATTATTCCACATCATCCTCATCATACATTCTGTGATTACCACTTTTAAGATGATCAATTATTCTATCAATTTTTTGTTCTATTCTGTTTAATCTTTCACCGAGAGTATCTATGCCCCTTGATATTGTAAATTCATTAGGTTGCTCTATCGGATAAGGTGTAAGAAAATTATTAATAAGATCATTTTTACTCATTCTACATCCTCCCATGAGATAGGCCATTCGCCAGGAACAGTCTTCGCCATCGTCTTTCCCAATAGGTTGTAAAATTCATACGGTGGCAGTCCTATCCTTGGTGTTTTAAGGCATAAATCAATTTTTTTTATCTTCTCCCCCTTTTCCATCTCGTAACGGGTATAAACCGACTTTCCCATCTTCATTATGGCGTTTTCCTCGCTTGGGAGGATTCTCTTGATACCATCACCCTGAGCGGAACGTACAGCTCGTATATCCTCTATCATTACCTCCATTCCGTGAGGTTCAAGAGAAAAAGCATGGTCTGTACCCTTTGACGACCTATTCAGTGTGAAATGCTTCTCAATAATCCTGGCACCTAATAAATACGCTGGTGATGCCATTTTTACGCTTGCGAGGTGGTCTGATATACCGATAGTCACCAAAGGAAATTTAGTCCTTAAACTCGTTATCATCCGAAGGTTCATATTCTCCGGCTTGTTCGGATATTCCATAACGCAGTGGAGTAAGGAAAATTGCCTGTTGATAGGGCTTATCTCATCGACTGCACGTTCTATGTCGGTCATGGTACAACCACCCGTTGAGATAATCATTGGCTTGCCGAACTTGGCAACGGTATGCAAGAGGGGTATATTGACTATATCTGCGCTTGCAATCTTATAACAGGGTACATCTAGCTTATTTAGGAAGAATGCAGCCTCCTCATCGAAGGCGGTAGCGAAGAAATCTATGCCTACATAGTCAGCGTGGGCTTTTAGTTTAAAATATTGGTCAAAATCGAACTCTAACGCCTCTCTATGCTCGCCATACGTCTTTCCATAGGAATTTTCGTTATCATAGGGCGAATTATACAGTTTTTCAGTAAATAACAGTTTATTCGTCCTTTTTTGCAGTTTTACTGCGTTTGCACCGCATAATTTAGCTTTTTCAATCATTTTTTCGCAAATTGCTACATTGCCACCGTGATTATGTCCTATTTCAGCAATGACATACGGTTCAGTAGAGTCCATGATACGGGTATTGCCTATCGTAAGGCTACGCATGACACCTCCTTAGAACATTTCAATGACTTTCTCCTCATACACGCTTGAATAAATATCCTTTATCGTTGCACGGTCCAACCCCATCACGAGACTTACTATTCCATCTATTTTCTCGATGGACTTTTCTTTGTCAGGCTTAATGTTTCCCGCAGGGTCTTGACGAACAACCACATTTGATGCCATCCAATTTAGAACAGGATTGTTACCGTGATTAATCTCTTGAGCGAGGACCATCTTCTCAAGCGCCTTCATGGGCCTGCTCATTGATGCGAAACCTTGACCGAACTGAATTAACTTACGGGAAGCATGAGGGCTATCCTCAGCATCGAAGCCCAGTTCTTGCAAATCCTGCATTATCTTAGTTGCACCCCATCGGTCATAGCAGATTTCGGTAATATTGTACTTTTCAGCGAGCGTTGAAATCTCATTGATAATGAAACTGTAATCTATGACGTTTCCGGTGGTTGAAACCATGTATCCCTGCTGACACCAGATGTCGTAGGGAACTCTATCCCGTCTTGACCTAGCTTCCATAGAGTCTCTGGGTATCCAGAATCGACAGATGACTTGGTATTTCTCTCCTTCTTCCTCTGGAGGGAATACCAGGACAAATGCTGAGACATCGGTAGTTGAAGATAAGTCGAGCCCTCCGTAGCAGGTTCGTCCTCGAAGAAATTCCTGATCAACCACACCCGCACAAGCATTCCAAGTCTCTGGCATAATCCATCGAGAGATAGATGAGACAGGGATGTTAAGCCTGAATCTAAGGAAGTTGTTGTATTCTGTTGGGCTTTGCTTCGCAATTTTAAAATCCTCCCTAATTTTGTCCATTGTGAAAATATGACCAACGGACGGGTTTGCTAATAGCCATGTCTTTTCATCTTCGGGGTCATCTTTGTCTTTATCAGCAATATACAGAATGGGAAGGAAGGTCGGGTCTTCCAACATACCATCCCTTATCTTGATAGCCCTTTCACGGGTACGCCACCAGATAGAGTTAGGGTCGTATACTCCGGCAGTCGTTGTGATAAAGATAGCCTGCTGAGAACGGGCGTAATCTGTACCGCTTGTTAGCACGTTGTACAACTCATCATTGGGTTGAGCGTGTAGCTCATCGAAAAGGATAGCAGAAGGGTTAATCCCGTGCTTCGTGTAAGTTTCAGCAGAAAGCACCTGATAGAATGAACCGCTCTGGAAGTCAACTATTCGTTTTCGGGAATCAACGATAGTAAGACGCTCTGACAACCGTTTGTTATTGCGTACCATCTGTGCTGCGACGTGGTAACAAAGACCCGCCTGTTCTCTATCAGAGGCGGCACTGTAGACCTCAGCTCCCATTTCCCCATCAGCGCAGAGGAAGTAGAGGGCAAGAGCAGCGAGCAATTCAGTTTTTCCATTTTTCTTTCCTATCTCGATATAGCAAAAGCGGTGCTGTCTAAGATGGTCGCTTTCGCGCAAGACACCAAAGAACGAGTAAATAATGTCAAGCTGCCAAGGTAGAAGATGGAAAGCCTGCCCAGCCCACTTGCCCTTAGTATGGGTGCAGTAGCGAGTTATAAACTCGACAACATGGTCGGCCTTCTCTTTGCCGAGCTTAGATAAGTTCTTTTTCTTTGTTGTCATCGTCAAAGTTATAATACCCCTTCATGGATTCTGGTGTTAGATGAAACTGTTTAGAATACTCAAGGAACTGTTTAGAATATTTCCGCTTAATATCGGATAAAGCGGATTCCCTAAAGGACTGCGATTCCGTACCCGTCTTGTTGTCCCACTTATCATCTATCTGCAATAGAGAGCGGTTAGTTTCATCTATGGCGTGATTAATATCTTTTAAGCGAGAATAGATGTCGCATAGTTCGTTGAAGGTGTCTTCAGAGAGAGTATGAAGTTGTTTTGTCTTGATGAGGTAAGGTGAGATTTTATACCAATAGGATTTCGCGAGATCATTCAAGTCGTCAGGACAAAATGGGTCTGAGCATGAGAGAGAATATTCCTCTTTGATAACACGTTTACTTGGATTACCCTTTAACTTCTTTTCCTTTGCTGTCTTCATAGACCTCCTTGCCTAAAAATTGCGTAAAAACTTAAAAAATGCGAAAAGTAAAGCGACGCTACACGCGACGGTACGCGAGAGTAACTTCCCAAGATTGTCGATACCCCTACCCCAGTTGCTCGAGGTTAGCTGTGGTTGCATCTTTTTAATTCATTAGTATAAAGTATTATACCTTCCTCCCATGTAGCCTCTCATGACAATCCCTACACATTGATAGAAGATTGTCCTGATCTAACAACTCGCCACCTTTGTCAATCTCTATGATGTGATGCACTAATACAGCACGCTGCCCACAAGTGCAGATAGGATGCTCCCGTAGTTGTATACGTCTTGCCTTATCCCATGTGTTCGTATAGCCACGTTCCCTTGATGTAGGTCGTGTCTTGTCATACTGCTTATATGGCTTATAGTATATTGGTCTACATACTAAGCAGTACCCGCTTGCATCCTTGGTTGTATGGTTACACGCTTTGTTACGACATGGAGTTGATGTTTTAGTTGGCATACTGTTTATCCTTATACTCTTAGTGGGGATATAACCTGTTTCTTTAGATTATTAACTATGATTGTCTTATATTTCTTTACTACTTTAGATATATAAGGTTGAGATACATTAAGCATATTAGCTATTTGAGTTACTCTCATCCTATGATTGAAATATAAAGACATTATTAATTCATGCTTTGATTTGGTTATAAATACATCATTGCTATTACTAAATGTGGGTATACCTATAGTACGCTCTACAAGGGGTACATAATCCTGCCCTACATACTGTTCTGCATACGTGCATAGTGCAGCACACTCCTTGTATTGAGCGCACTCACTACATAGTGTTGTTGTAGGTTTGATACTCATATTGCACACAATGAGATCATGGGTTTCACAATTCCTTTGGCTCGCAAAAGTTCTATGGGTTTCATCTTAGATCTGGCTCGCAATGTAAAAATGGGTTTCAGAGAAGCAGTAGCTCGCACTACGACAATGGGTTTCATATGGGCTTTGGCTCGCATGTTTTCATTGGGTTTCGGTGGATTGCTGGCTCGCAGAACTTGTATGGGGTTCATGTGTAATTCAGCTCGCAGAATGAAAGTGGGTTTCACCGTTACTCTGGCTCGCATTGCGGTTCTGGGGTTCAAAGTCATACTGGCTCGCATTCCTTCCATGGGTTTCACAGGAGTTTCAGCTCTTCTCACTTACGCTACCTTTCTTGTAGTGTAAGTACGTTTGGCAGGGAGTGATTGGGTTTCACTGGTAATATGGCTCGCAGATACGGGTTGGGTTTCACCAAATACGCGGATCGCATCGTTCACACGGATTTCAATTTCTCTTTGACTCGCAACGTTCTTGTGGGTTTCAATCAATAGCTGGCTCGCATGGTTGACATGGTTTTCAATTGTTGCCTGGCTATCCCAATAATACGGTGCTATTAAATGTTGATGTCCCTCTTTTCCTATTATCCACGGTGATTCAATCGACTTGCCCTCTATCATCCTATCTACCATCCATAGATGAGATAAGAACAGTTTCACCGCTTTCCTTTTTGCCATAGCGTGGATATGACCCTTAGATAAATCCTCCCTTTGCTGATACTTCGACTTTGCTTCATCATATATCTTGCGATATTCACACTTAATGCCCTGCTTAATAAAGCTATCGCCTATAAGAAAACAAAGTGTACGCCCTTCCGTATTCCAATTGACCATGACACCTTTCTTTCTTTTGGGCATAACTCCATCAACTGTATGCATACCCATATAAGCCCACCACTTCGATATAGTTAAGAACTCCTTAGGCTTGAGCATAAAAGATAAATTACCGTCACCTTTGATGCTCTTGTCGCAATTTTGACAATAATACTGTCCTTCTTGTTTATCAATAGGGGTCTTACAAACCTTACAGATAGGAATATAACTATATTTAAGTAGCTTGATAAGTCGAGCTGCTATAGAAGGACCTATACCAGGAACAAGCTTGAGCCATTGATTATACAAATCGAAGTCCTTGAGCCTCTTTGCTATAGTAGGTGTTAATATCCTGTCTTTGTATGCATCAAGACCATCTGCAAGTCTTTGATCTTCTGGCAAGTATGCCTTTATCTCATCACTTAGACTATGCCACTCATTTTTGATAGCTACAATTTCCTTTGTTATGCGGTCATATGCATCAGAATATAGTTTTAATATCCCTACACTAATTTCTTGTTCTGTCATCATGGCTTCCTCCCCATAAATTTTATTTCTATCAAGCGGTCATATTGCGCTACTTGTTCACGCCCTAACTGACGAATCCAATCTGATTGCTTTTTCCTCTTGGGCTGTGTATTGAATATCTTGTCGAGATCAACAATCATCATGGGTGAAGAATGCACTACCGTCAATTAATCACCTCCCATTCGCATTGTCCCTTCATAGGCATTTCAATAAACTCCATAGGACCAGTTGTTCCATCCTTATAGCAATCAATGAAACAGAATCCAAAAGTTATTACGTTATTTACCTGTCGTGCATACTTAGATCCTAATCCCTGCAACCCTGGGGTAACTACGAATTTTATCCAATCAGCTCCCATCTTCCATGCACCATAAAAAGGCATATGGATATGACTTCTAACTACGATACCGGGACGGTCTATCTCAAACGCATCTGTCCATAATGCTGCTTGCATTGATGCCTTACCCCCACCGCTTAAACCACCGTAAGGGATTGTTGTGCCAGCTACTTTGTGCTTGTAAGTAAATCTTGTTCCATTAATGGCTATATGACCCTCATTCTCTATCTTGCAATTAAGAGCATCAGCTACTATCCTCTCATAATCCTCGCCCTTTCCCGTATGATATGGTGTCCCATAAGAAAGACGATAGTTTGTTGCGTTGATAACCTTAGCAACATGAGTTGCCATCTTTGCTTGTTCTACTCTGTCTGTTGTTATCTGTTCAGAACCACCTGTATGCACTCCTTTACCATCAATTAAATCACCGTTTAAGATAGCGGTATGGAACGGTTTGTACTTGTTAACCATAGTGTCGAACCAAGCCCATAACTCCGCTTGATAGTTTCCACTATCCCCACTTGCCTGCCACTGAGGTGGTGTTAAACCAGACATATGCCCACAATGAAAGTCACTTCCTAGAAAAACCCTTTTAGTATCATTGTTATTTGTTTTCACTCTTCCTCCTATGACCATAGTTTTCTGTGATCGTAAAACTTCATTGTTGAATCGGTCCACTTTTCCGCTAAGTGTCTATAAACCATTGCAACCAATCGCTGCTTTTCCTCGCTATATTCCCCTAAGCAATCGTGAGTTATAGCTTTATTACCCTCAATCCATATCT
>Ga0066599_100000024_pt1 | contig 19273 bp, 49 predicted proteins | sample InisedmetaG_FD_60065 | JGI IMG/M metagenome (GOLD analysis project Ga0066599, IMG submission 60065) | Freshwater pond sediment microbial communities from the University of Edinburgh, under environmental carbon perturbations - Initial sediment | ecosystem: Environmental > Aquatic > Freshwater >...
GCCGGAGCATGCTTCTGTATGTCCTCGGTTATGCTTGCACTGGTATGCGCGTAGCCACTTCCGCGCTCGAACAGCGTTGCGCTCAAGATATGCGACTCCCTCTTCGGTCATCGTGATTCCGCTGTACTTCCCCGTTCCTCCGTCACACCCACCTGAGCACCACACGTGGCCGAGCGCGTCAAGCCACGTGTTTTTCTCGTGGAGAATTAAGTCCTTAGCGCGCAGTTCGCGCTTCAGTTCGTCTCTCCGTGCCGTCAGGTCGGACATGCAAGCACGCCGCAACTCCTGAAACTCTTCAAGGCCGCGTATGTGATGCTCTGCGCTTGCGAGATTGATGGCGAGCCTGTCACGATCATGACGTAGTGCTACCAGATGGTCCTGACTCGGAAGTTCTGATATTCTCTTCAGCGCCTCGTCCCGCTCACGCTCAGCCTTCTTGGCACGCTCGCGCATCTCGACGTACAGGTCTCGTATGGCCGGAGCAACGCGCAGGCAAGTATGACCTTCATCACACTGCTCGCCATCTTCTCCAAGATCCTCATGATCGGAGTGTGGGCAACCGCAGATGCATACCGAATTGTCCTCGTCCACCCGAATCTCTAGTCGCTCGATGCGATGCTTGGCCCAGAACACGAGCGACGAATCGTACTGGCCGATCCGTCTCGCGAGCTTGTCTAGATCGACGACCGTGAACCTAGGCGCTTCTCCGCAATCACCTGTGCATGTCATCTTAAGCCTCCCACGTATGCCACATATGCCATAAAAGCTTGGTCATACATCGCTAAGTGTCCGTTGGAATCCTTGCTACAGCCACTTCACGGATTCCAAAGCCTTTTAAGTCTTGACGGCCTTGTCCACATCAACGACGCCCTCAACGTTAGGAAGGTCGCCAAGCTGCTCAACGTATCTGACCTCATACGAGGAATCGACCGAAGCTTTGCTGAGCGCTCCAGCGTGAGCCTCCGCGATATCCTCAGAGCTACTCCATCCGACGACCCATTCATAGTAGGCGTCGTACTCTCCGGCCGACCCAATGACGAGATAGATCCCCGTGCTACTCATGATTGCTCCCCTGAGCGTACTGAGGCAAATTAGACGGTATTCCGCAATCTTCCGTCGGAGGAAGCCCCTCATGATCGATGCGGTAGATCATCGCTACCGCAAGAGCTGCTGTTTGGAGCAACCGCTTCTTCATCTCGACTGCTGCATGCGGGTTAGCTGGGTCAACTTCGTCGATTTTTGCTACGCGCTTGCGGAACATTCGACGCCATTCCTCTAGGTGCCAGACAGCGTTCTGCTCGTGCCACAAGAATTCCTGCACGACACGGGCAGCGTGAATAACCTCAGCTATCGCTTGCTCTTCGCCGGTAAGATCTTTTTGCGCGTCGGACATCTAAAACCACACTTTCGTGTCGACCGGCTGTCCATCGTCAGCGCGGATGATAGGATATGTGCAGCTTCGCCCTCGATAACCCCTCCATCGTCGCCACGCTCGCAGTCAGCGTTATATGCTTGTCGGATGATCTTCTCAAGCTTCGCGATGTGCCTCGTTGCACGCTCACGCAATGACCCACAGCATTCTGCCCACTTCTTTCCACCAAGCGTACCACATTTGAGTGCGTCCATTGTGTCACACGTATCATAATTCACGCAGTTATCGCACGTCATCTGGCCAAGAGGAAGTTTGCCAAAGGGCATTACGCTCCTCCCGCCAGTCTCTTCTTCAATTCAGCGGCCTTTTCCGTGAGCCTGCACCCTCCGCACTCTTCGCAGCTACTGATAATGGGGTCAGATTGGTCAGACAGACAGTCGATCTGCTCCATCTCGTACTCGTTTAGCAGCGCACGCCAAGCATCGTCCCTCTCACGAAGTAGTTTCGGAGCGTCTGCAATGAGAGCCCTGTCTGCTTCTGATATCTGTATGCGGCCGAACTCCTGATCCGGGTCGAAGATTACAGCGTTGTTTTGGCCCGTCAGAAGCTCGACCCCGCTCTTCCACGGCCCAATCCAGTGCCACGAGCCGTCGTCGCACGGAACGCTGTGTCCGTCGTACTTTCCAGCCATCACACACCGCCATTCAGCGCGTCAAGCGCCGACTTGAGCACCGAGAATCCTATCCTCCCGACCACTATGAGGTCGGCCTGATCGTGCCCTCCCGTGACCGACCCAAGCTCACGTCCATCTTCCGTTAGTATCGCGCACAGTTGTGGAGTTAGCACCGATCCGAGAGCGGCCTCAAGTTCATTGGTGTGGGATACCAGTCGCTGTGTCTGTTGCAGCATAGCCTTGCGCTCTTCCACCATAGACGCAATAACAGACCTCGCCTCGCCAAGATCGATCTCTAAGTTAATGATGCGCGTGCTCAACTCAGCATTCACCTGATCAGCGGATATCAATCGATCAATTCGCTCATGTAGATCAGCCAGCTGCTTCCGCCTTTCTTCATCACGAAACTCTGGAGAAGGAAACCCTACTCTTGCGCACTTCGGGCAATCGTCCTTTGACATTACTCACCGCCCCTATTCCCGCGCGGAACATCGACTGGACTCGCTATGTTTTGGTCCTCAGCCAAGAGCGCGCGAGTCTCTGCGAGTTCCCGCTCCAGTTCAGCGATGCGAGCGCATAACGCCGGTGCCTGAACAATTAGATCTGCGTTATCGTCGGCGCTTCCTCGGCCCCACGGAGTCTTATGAACCGTCGCAAGGAGGAAGTCATCGCTCCCATGCACTCCATCTGCCCATATTTCAAGGCCGACCCGCCGCCATACCGAACACGTGACCATCACGAGCCTCCATTCAGCTTCGCCTTCGCTGAGAGTTCATGACACAGTTCCGCGACGCGTTTTTCGCAAGTCTCAAACCGTTGCTTCCATCTATCTGCACGGCGGCGATGGAGATCACACTCGTCCTCTAGTTCTGCAATACGCGCGTTCCGCTTGCGGCATCCTGAGCATCTTGCTGCCGAAACCGCCTTCTGCAGCTGATCAGCAATTCCACTATCCATGCCCGACAATTTTCTGGCCATCACGACCTGCCTTTCAGCGCATCCAGCAATCCCCTGCACCCCGAACACGAACACGGAGCTAGTTCTGGAGCCTCGGGGTAGCGCTCGAATATCCTACGTTCCTCAAGCTTGAGCATCTCTATCGCGGCAGACCGTAGCCCGCTCAACTCGTTCTTAATTGCCCTGATACGAAATTCATAGGCATCGAGTTGGACGTTACGTACAGTGTCTGCATTTCGTAACCGAGACTCTAGCTCCTCGATTCGCTTGTTAGTCGCGTCTCGTTGATCCTTAAGAATTTGCCAGACCTCCTGCTGAGACACTGGATGCTTTCCACACCACGACTCTACGTGCTGACAAATCTCTTTGACCGAGTTCAGCGCCTCGTCGCGTTCGGTCTCTGCCTTCTCGGCGCGGGCCTTAGCCTCTTCGTACCGAATCTCCATATTGCTCTCGTCAATGCGTTCACGCGCTAGCTCGGCCTCAAGCTCCGATACTCGCTTATCGGCACGCGCTCTTACCGACCATCCAGCTTCAATCCAATAGTCGTTACATGCATCTTCGATATGCCCGCCAGACCATGCGCGAGAGCACCCACCACAGCAAGGATTGTTGTCGTCAGCGTGCTCGCATCTGTCGCACGTCTTCTCTATGTCTGTCAGCTCAGGCAGCATCAGTTGGCTCCGTTTGACGGCACAGGCTTCGTATCCCAATCAAGATCCATACCGTACTCCGGTAACTGCTCTGGCACGATCGTTCCGGATTCGATCAACTCCGCAAGGCACTCGAAGCTTCTCATTCCCTCGCTCACGTTGTCAAAGCCTTTGATGTACCTACTCATATGGCGGTCACAGTAGGCTATTGCATCGTCTCGGGTCATCCCTTTCCCCTAGTCTTCTTCCACCAAGGAAGTCCGCATGCCTTAATGACAGCCGCGCTCTCGCCGTGATCCCGCTCATGCGCAAACTGCTTCCCAACAGGCCCGAGCAAGCGTAGTACTCGCGCTTGATTGAACGACAGCTTTCGCGGGGCGCAGTGCTTGACCGAACACAATCGTGGAAAAGATCCGTCTACCAACGATATCCCGAAAATGTCGTCCCCGTCGACTTCTGTGCACAGGCAGGGGTGATAGGAGCAGTCCATATAGAAATCACCCTCTTTTATTTTACGCGCCATCTCGTCTCATCCTCTCAGATCCAGCCCAAGAACCAACAAGCGACCATCACGAGGGTAGTAACCGCTCCCACGATCGACACAATTGTCTTCAACAAGAACTCTCGCCTGATACTTGCGTCTATTCTCGCGAGGTCGGCTGAACGCTCTTCGGAGGTCGAGCTACGCGTCAGGGGGTATCCGGGATAAACGAAGCCCATCACTGCACCTCACTTATCTCACATCGCGCGATTCGCCAACCCTGCGCCTGAAACTGATCCCACATATATTTGAGCATGGTCGATCCACTACCAACGGATTGCGAATCGACGACGTTCTTAATGGCGCTAGCCCTATACGTATCGGCCCAGCTCCACTTCACTGCACCTTTTGGCGAGATCGGTACCCAGCCACGACAGAGACTCCGAGACGTGCCCATCACCGCGCCGCCTTTCTCCCGCTCCGAAACGTAACTTCCATTCCGTGTCTCTTGAATGCGCGATGCAACTCGTCGCGTGCTGCCCTGCGCGACGCTTGCCACATACCAGAGTATGTCCAGCCACCCATCACGCAGAAGCAGCGAGTAAGCCCACACTCGTCCGACTCATAGCTCACAAATGGGTTGTCCTCGGTGCCCCCACGGCGATGGTATTTATCCATTACACGCCACCACTATCTGCTCGCGCCGCAGCGGACTCATCGCGTAGCGCCACCGCCAAGGCGTAGGCACACAGCGTCCCTTGCAGCATTTCCCACGTGTTTCCGCTCTGATTCATTTCAGCAAATCGAACCAAGAGCTTGAGTACATCATCGACGCTACTCTTGCGAACGAACGCCCTGATCGCCATTCCACCTTGGCCGATTTGCGACGTGAGATACTCCTCGGTGTCCTTATCAAGCATTATTTTCTCCTCTTCCTCGCTTCGGATCTCCAACCTGATCCGTTCTCACTCGCTCGCGAGCGCCACAGATCGGGCAATAGTAGCCCGTTCGTGTCGAGTTCATCTTTGCGGGCGATTTGCAGAATGGGCAGCCAATGGCAATCATCGGGGGTTTCATTGCTTCTTTGCCCTTCTGCCGATCCGGCCGTTATCGACTGGTCGCTGCTCTTCTCCCGGACGCATCTTCGCGAACTCCTTCATGTGAGCCTTGGCACGCTTGCGGAGGACTGTAATCGGGGTTCTCTGCGCATGCGTTGCGATGGGTGCAAAAACGAAATATTGACATCCGGCATCAGCAGGTTCAAGGAACTCGACGGGGATGGCAAGTACCTCCACCGAACCTGACGAGTGCTCCGTCTTCACGGCTGACTCGTAGGAACAGATGTGACACATGATGCCGTCCTCAAGACCGTAGATTCCGCTGGATGGCCAAGGACACTTGTCTTGAACGTCTACGTAGGTTCCCTCCGGATGGATTCGAGTTTCTCTCCACAATAGTGTTTTGTTACCGCCGAGCACGTAGCATCCCGGAACCTTGAAGTCAAACTTGAGCCGAGCTTTCATTGTCGTATGCCGCCCTTCCGCAGCGACTCTGTCTCTTCAGGGAACAGCCCGTTTCTATCCAGCATCTCTGCACAGTAGCCGCAGAAACATTCGTTAGTGCGGACACCCGCACGTGCGCCCTCAAACCTAGTCACGTACTTATCTGTGCGTGGCGGACTCCATGGAACAACCTGCTTTCCACACATACAACAAACGATCCGCGTTACCATACTTCGCTCAACTTGATCGTGATTTTGCCTATCTTTGGACAGCATCCGTCGAGATAGCGAGTTGCCCGGACCGCCGACGTCCTTGATGAGAACAAAACCATGTTCCGACTCTTGCCACTGACAAAGTCCCACATTATCTGGTTCTTTCCGACAACCCACGTCCACCAGACGCGACGCTGCTTACGAACGTTCTTCCTACGCCGCAATTTTCGGGGCATTACGTACCAACCTTCTTCGCAGCCTCAATTTCCGCGCGTAGTTTGACTCCTGCGGCGGCTCTCGTCGATTTCCAACCGTGAAGTGAGGCTTCAGGAGCCAGCGAGTCAATTTCACCGGTGAGCAGCACCACATAGCGAGTGAGCGCGTCGGTTAGCCGCATCAACCGTGCGGTTTCTCCCTCCAGCTTCTTGATGTGGCCGTCCTTCGTCGCGCAGTCCTCACAAGGTCGCCACTCGTCGGGATCGTTATTGAAAGTCTTCTTTGACTCGCCAGCATGCCCGTTCGGGCAATACCAGCCTGTGGTATTTGCGATCATATAAAGCCCACAGACTGGGCATCTCATCTCACTCATGGCGCTCCTCCCACCAGCTGCAGATTCCCCACGGCTTTACTCCCCGTCCATCGGACCACGTATCCCATGCGTCATACGCTGCGTTCATCGCAGCGTCGTCCTCCTCTGACATCGACTCCAGACCCGGACAATCGCCCATTTCAACGCTCATGCACGGTGGCCGCTTTTCTCCGTCGGCACAGCAAAAGAATTCTGGCCCCGAGTCGTATTCTGATTTTATGAAGCACTTTCCGCAGTCACGACACCCATGCTGCTCGTGGTAATTTGATGCAAGCTTGTTGCTCATTATGCGCCTTCTTTTGAAAGTACTGCGCGGGCCAATGAGCCTTGGATATGATCGGGTTCCTTGTCGAATTCGTACCCGTTTCTGTCTTCGCGCAAACGACCGGCGTAGAATCTCAACGCCCACGTTAGAGCATTGATTCGACCCCGTGCAACGGATAATTCCGTCTCCTTTGAGATTAGATCGTATTCAAGCTTCCGTATACGCGCATACATAACGTTGCTTGTTGCAATGTCCATCTACTCGCTTCCCTTCAGCATACCAGCCTTTTCAACAACTATTCGGCGAGCCTCTTGACACTCACGGCACTCGTCGGGAGCACCTGTGATAGGATCGTACTCGGTGCACCCGTGCACCTTCCACAGGGCGGAAAGAGCCTCTCTTGCCTCGTCCCGCTCACGCTCGGCTATTGCGAGCTTGTGCCGCCATACATTGATAATCGGCTGCATTGACTCTGCTTCGTGAAAACGCTGAATCGCAATGTCCCTAGCTTCCCCGGGTGCGTTGTCGATTATGCGCTTCCAGTCGTGCAGCCGCGCGATTTCTGCTTCCAGTTTCGCGATATTCCAGTGCTCGGGAAGTCCGGAGAGCGAGCAGTGTGGTTGGTGCGTGATCGTAGCCGTAGCTCCGCACACATGGCAACTTGGCTGCACGAATTTAGCTGCCATCTACGCACCGCCCCTCTCGCGTGCTCGCAGTTCATCACATATCAGCTGCATCTGGAGATTTTCTTTCTTCAGTGCCCGGCACTGACGCTCCAACTCTTGTACCCGTGCCTCCGCTGCCCTCGCACGGATAATTTGCTCGGCGCTGATTCGATTTTCAGCCACATTCAGCTTCGTTAGACGATCGATTTCGTCGGCATCTTCCATTGCTCTGAGGCCCTGAGACGAAATCAGCTTAGACGCTTCGTAACGATCAAACTGCTGTCTTGCGATATAGGCCTGAAGCGCCCCTGTTCTTTCGCGACACGCGACCTCGCCCGGTTCGTGGCCAGAACAGGCCGGAGGATCTACCGACCTAACTGAGCACTCCGCACATTCTTCGTGAGTTCTGTCACGCATGACTGAGCACCTACTCTTCAAGCCACTTTACGACTACGCGACCGGCCGCGTAATGCCAGTCAACCTTTAGCTTCGTGAGATCCCTGAATGCCTTGACAACTCCCTCAACATCGTAAGCCGCCATGCGCGGAGCGACGATTGCCATCGTCCGGCCACAATCGAAGATGTCGCTCTTGCATTCCGGGAGTTCGTTTCTCTCAAGAGCAATTTTTGCCCGCCACGGCTCTTGAATCGAGCTTGCGATGACCTCCACAACATCCTCGATTGTCTTCTCGCTGATGTATGAAGGCTGCTTGGCGTTGTCGTCAAGCCACTCGGCAAGTTTCGACGCGACCATCACTGCTGCACCAAACTGGTTTGAACTCGCCCGGTCCGTCGATCCAGTAGTCTGCCAATTAACCTTCGAATTCGTCCACTCGAACGTGTCGAGGCTTCGATACTTCGTGACGTCGACATAGACACTGCCATTCCACGGAAAAAGCTTGATGTAATAGCTTTGTGCGATGCCAGCGGGATTAGCTTCGATTTTTGTGCTGACCCGAATTCCCACAAAGACCTCCTTGGCGGCTCAACTCGTCCAATCGACTGGACACAGCCTCTTACTTTCCGTGCCACATGAAACAAGGCTTCACGGCGATCAGGGCTGTCCATTCTCCGTCGACGTGGCCCCAGTCCTCGCGGTACGCCCTCCAGCCCATAGAGTTCGATCCGTCGTGCTCTGCATTCATCTCCCATTTTGTAAGCGACGACAGGTCAAACCACGAACTAGCATCAAGGATCAGATCGCACAGCTGTCGAGCAAGCTCGGCCGGAGTCGGTGGCGTAAGAAAGTTGACCCTCCCATCTTCCCTACCGGGAACGACCTTGTCGCGTGCTACCCAGTACAGGATTATCCCCTTCGTCGGATGCTTCTTGAACGATTGAAATTTCGAACCCCGGCCATTCTGCAGCAGCGCGATCTCAAGTACCTTCTCAAGCATCGTCTGACCTGATCCGTTGACGTCAAATATTGAGTTATCCATGCAGCAGTAGTCGGCCATTTCAGACCTAGGCACGTCTTTCTTTGAAGTCATCGCGGAGTCTCCAGTCTTTCAATACGGGTCTCTAGATCTCTCAGAATCCTGCGAGATCCGTAGTCAACGACGTCATTGTCGGCTCCACATGAGCGAATTAGCATGACGATCACGATGATCCACAGTACGACCAAGTTATCGTGCGACGATGTGTGCTCTTCGGATGTCACAAGATCCTCACAGTTCCTCAAGAGCCAAGTACTCACGATCAGACAGCATGATCGTCTTGACTGATACCTCTTCGCTGGCTCCAAATAGTCTGAGGATCTCAAGTATCCTGTTTCCAATAAGGGCAGCGTCAGCAGGTATCACGAGGTCTCCCGAACTTGAAGATCCTACGAGCACGTGTAGCTTCTTCTTACTCCCGCTCCTCTTGCGCTTCTTTGCCGCCATTGTCTGTTCCCCTACTCAACGATTCCGCCAACGAGAAGCTCCCGGACCCGGTACCTACGCCACGGGTAATTGGACCTCATGAGTCTGTTCTTCTCCGTAATGGCGTCGCGCTTTACAGCGTATCGCGGCTTAGTCGGATGCTTATCGACCGGAATTTCCGACGACCACTTTCCCCACGACGCCGCATGTTCCCATCGCCACTGCTCCGTTATGACGTACGCTGTTCGGAACATTCACTAATCCCCTTGCTTCTTTCCGCCGCCGTACATGACGTCGTCGAAGTAAAGCCGCGCCCTCAGCGACTCTTCTAGTATCCTGAGCCCGTTCGGTGAGTTGAGAAGCTGCTCGGCAAGCTTCGCGATCTCGCGATTCTTCTCGGTAGCAGCTGTCACGGTGAATTGCTTGGCCGTTTTATCTAGCATGACGCCTCCTATAGTTATGGTTGGGTCAGTAGGGCCAACGGCCAGAAACGATCACTTCGGCTGGTCGTCTTTTGGTAGCGGAAAGAGGGACGTGAGAGCCGCATTTACCGACGTGTCAACAGGAAGAAGTCCGGCCGACTCAAGGATCGGTCGCATCTTGCATATCTCGCACTGGCATTTTCCGTCGACGAACGAGACGTGAATGTCGGCATCGTCACGAAGGTCGCAGTTTTTCATCATCCACTGTAGCAGTTTGGCCGCTTCAAATAGATCCTTAGTCAGTCCGTCAATCTTTAGCTGCGCTTTATCCAGTTCCGCGTCAACAGGATTGGAGGATACGGAAGTCCCTGAGTCCGGTACGCTGTTCACGTTGTTATCCATTGAATTTTATCCTCTGCAGTCCCGGTCCTTTTCCCGTAGATACTTGTAGACGCATGTCTTACACGAATGACCTAGACGATCCTGAGTCAGTTGAACGGGTAAATCCCACGAAACCACTCTTCCACACAGGGATCTGGTATCAGCTCCCCCACCAAACTTTTGGCCAACAGACGTGAGCGGCCGTATGTGCCACGGAGTATCAGATGCAGCAGTTGTCGACTCGCAGAACGAATACTCATTCATCGAGACTCTCCAAGTTACTTGATATCGGCTACGTCGATCTCTCCTCGCTTGTGATCAACGCGAACAATGCGAGCGAGAGTCCACCTGTACACTAGTTTCTTTCCTGCATCGATCTCGACAATGTCCCCGACCTTAAGGTCGATCTTACTCATTTGAGTTCGAATGGACCTGAAATCGAGGACGCCGTTTACCGTCATCCGTGCGAAGTTGTATACCACGGGCTGCCCCCTACTCCTCTACCTCCGGAGAAATCTCGTACATCCCGTCAGCAATACGCCTGAGCCACTTGTGCTCACAGAAGTACTCGCATGCATCCTTCCATTCATCATTTCCAGTGTACCAAATATGATTTGGGCGAGTTATACCAATAGTGGCAATAAGCGCAGAAAATAGCATTTTCCTGAGTTCGGTGATCTCAGAATCAACCGCCATTTTACGGACAGTGGGATGCTCGATCGGCGGATCTTCGTACCTCCCAGTAAATTGACCAACACTTCCCTGAGCTATCCCGGCAGCCTTCATCAGCATGCTAAACATCGCCGAATCCTGCTCTTTTACCTTGCTCTCAAGCTCCTTGACTCTACTCTCAAGCCATATAGTCTTGTCAGATTCCTGTTCGAAGAACGAATCCATCTCGAACATGAGAGTTTCGCCGTTGTCTCCGTCGCCGCCAGTCTTCCAGCAAAAGTAGTCGCCGTAGTGCTTAAAATCGATGTCAGCCAGATGCTGCATCAGCTTCACTGATTGCGGGTGGTGATCCATCCCAAGACCCCACCTATCGGGCTCTTTGTCTGGTATAGCCATCGCTATCTCGCATTCAGCCGCATTTGAGCGAAAGCCTGCTTACCTATCATCGACACCCGGCCCTCGGTAATTCCCCAGTCCTTGGCAACTGCCGATGCCGTTTCGCCGCCAAGATGAACCCTCTGGATCAACTCGCGCCTCCTAGAATCAAGCCCTTGAAGAAGACGCTGGATCTCGTCGCGGTCGTCAAGCGACGTATTTTCATCCACCAGAAGAGCCGGATGCGTATCGGGCTCTTCTCCGTCACTTGAAAGAGTTACCGGCCCATAGCCCCTGTGGGTTGCCCCATGCAATCTCGTGATATCGTGCCGAATGCCGTCGCGAATAAGGCTCCGTATCTTCATCGATGCATACGCCCAGAACGGCGCGCCTCCGTCGGGTCTCCAAGCTCTTAGCGCTGCGATATATCCGAGGCATGCGTCGGACTCGATAGCGTCGTCATCGGTCCAATACGGACATATCCGCCTCCGAGCGGCACCGGCTATCTTACGGATCATCGCAAGCACGTTAGACTCTGACATTTAATTTCGACCTTTACGAGACTTCCGCGCGTGTCGGTAAAGAAACTCGGTCATGCCAAAGACTTCTCCAAACATCTTTTCGGTACACACCGCAGCCACCGTCCACACGTCTTTTGCTCCGGTAAACGCTCCGAGCTTTTCGCTCCATGCCCACACGTCGCCAGTCTCAAGATCCACGAATCTCCACTTGCTTGGAACCTTAGTCTCTATCTTGATAGAGACACAGTTCTTGTGAGCCTTGCGCTCTTTCGTATACTTAGGATTCTTCATTCGCGTGTTCCTCGTCGTCTATTTTGCCGAATAGTGTGAGCCAACCTGATCCTGACTCTGGCCAATAGCAGGAGTATTCGGAGACTTCGCATTATCCGCGTGGGTGATATCATTCGTAAGAACTTTCCTAATTGCATTATGGATGATTAATCCAGCCGCACGCGTCATGCAGGAATGGAATATGGAATCGACCGTCCCTTCGTACGACAGCGGCTCCTGCTTTCTGTTTCGAAATGAGACGTAAATATCCTCAAACGTTTTGAAAAGATCCTGCTTTAGCTTGTCGGCAGCATCCTCGATCACCTTGATGCACTCTTCGCACAAATACCCAATGACCTTGGAATGCTCAAGGTCGTACGTGAAAAGATCGACCCGCGAAAACGACTTAGGGCGATGCCCGTCGATCCCGTCAGCTTCTTTCCCACAAACATCGCACGCCCACCGATGCACGCTACCGATAAGGCCCATTGTCAGCTCCCCTTTTGCGATCCCGGATGCTTCATATTACTTTCTCGGAGATCCGGGAAACCTTGAACGCAAGACTGCGTACTTAGACAGCGCCCTAACGTCGTCGGATCGCCATAGAGCGATCCTTGCGTCGCTACCGTCACGGTACCGACGAATCCTGTCGATGTGTCTGAACGCTGCCGACGGCTTGCAGAAAAGCCTCGGGTACTCGGCGGTGGTTTCAAACTCTACGCTATAGGTCCACTCACCGTGATCGTTCATGTAGGAGAAAAAATGTCCATCAGAAGTCAGCTGGACAACGGCCAGTCCAACGGTTCGGCCAGCTGGAAACGACTTCTTCTTCCTCAGCAATTCAGTGTCTTCTGCTGACAGAATTTCGAAAGGCATCCTATCCTCCAATATAGTGGGGGGAAGAGTAGGCTGACTTCTTGATAACTAGGCCTTGAGAACTCCAAGCGCGATCTCAAACGCGCTGCTATCGGCCTGAGGTTGGCACCGGATCGCATTGTCGTCTATGATGCAGAATGTGAGCGGCTTTCCCTGTCCCGACCAGATTCGATCGTAATGGAAGCCGTGCTTGTCAAGCCACGCCTTTACTCTCGCTACCAGAGATTCGGCCGTCTCTCCTGAATCCCTTCCGGTCGCTACAGACATCGAGCACCTAGTCGTAAATATGAGCACTTCGTACTTCTGTCCAAGGCGCTTTGTGAACTCAACTGCCCCGGGTACAGGATCTCCGATATTGTCGAGACCACGCCACTTGTCGTACTTTGCCAGCACGCCATCTACGTCAACTGCCACTGTCTTCTTCATACTGTTCCTCTTATTTCTATCAGCATTTACCCGCGCTTATCGCTTCCTGGCCCGTCCAAGAAAAACTTGTTGCTCGTCGTGCTCTCACGGTACCACGTCGGATACCACGGGTCCGAAGGAAAAATAGGGTAGAGAGGGATTGGGGATGGAATATACTGAGGGGGCCGATTCTCAAGCTCAGATAGCCTCTTCTCAAGCTCGGCTACGCGCTCGGCCAGCTTCTTTGCCTTTGTCATCTTTTTCGCCACGTTACGCCCCCTTTTCGTGCGTCTCAACGAATCCTGCTGCATTGACCGTAAGTATGATTCCTTCAAACTCATAGCTATCAACGAAAGCAGTGGCTATCGGAGGATTCTTGACCCCCAGCATTAGAAGTGCAGTGTAGATATTCTTTGGACAAATGTCTATCCTTGTACAGTCCTCGGTGCTCATAGAAAGATCCACGGGCGAGACCGTATCCTCGGATGGCGAAATCGGCGAAGAAACTCCTACTTTGATGAGCGTCTTATTGAGAACGTCTAAAATCTCATCTTTAGTCTGATTGTTACACGTTCGTCCAGCGAACGGCATCATCGCAGCCTTAAGTTCGGCCTTAACCTTCTCCATAAGATCGCAGTCGTTCATGTTATACCTGTTTCTTCGATTCTCGCTCAAATATCTTGTTCCACATACTAGCAGGAATCTCGCTGCTGTATACTGCGATCTTCGAAGACGGATCTACGATCTTCGCCCACGCAGTCATTCGGCCCTGTACATCAGATCTATTGTTCACTCGCCTGAATGCCGCGCAAGCCCTCACTATCGCCTGATCGAGATTAGCGTCGAGAACGGAAACGTCCTTCTCTTCGCAATCGCTCCACGATGACGTGATGAATACTTGTACCATGACTACCATCGACCCACCTACGAGATCAGATTCAGCGCGATCGAGTTTCTTAGCTCGGTAAGCAGCGTCAGACTTTTCCTTTCTGACATCTTTGATAACGAGCTTTCTGATCTTCTCGTCCTGAGAAATTTCAGGCATATTTACTTTAGCCTCGTTGCTCGCTGTATCAGACGTTCCTTTGCCATCTCAAGCCATCCGTCCGAAGCCTTCTTAGCGAGTGTCTTTGTTGAGATCCCTAGAATCTTTGCCCACGCGCCGGTTCGCGGCCTTGGCGGTGACCTTCGCCCGTATTCGACGTCGCACAGATACGGTATCGAGTATCTGGCCGCTTTAGCTACGTCGCTTAGTGTAAGTCCTTTTCGCATCCTCAGCGACCGATGCCATTCTCCGAAGGTCATACTTCATCCTCCGCATAAGAACACTATACTCAATCTCACCGTAAGCCGACGCCGGATCTTCCCGTGAGCGTAGATCTAATTGAGGACGAGTGCGAGAATACTTGAGATCCTCAAATATCATGCTTATCGGTCCTCTCAAGCCAAGCGACAAAAGTAAAGCTCGTGTGGTGCCGGGACTTCAGCAGTGGACGCAGTCCCGTCGTGCACTATTGACAAATCGCAGCTCTTCCGATGGTCCCGAACAAGAAGGGCACTGCCGGTTACCCAGCCAGCTACGTAGTCCGAGCGGAGCATGCGGCCCCTCCTACGCCCTCTGCGATATCTCCACACTTCCGAGGCACTTCTGCCACACCACACGAGCAATCACTTAGTGTCGTGAGCCCCCGTTTCTCCTGCTGGTTTCGTATCCTTCAGCTGCTCATGAAAAGGCACGTTGTTGACCCTGTACTTGCACGTCTCGATCGCGATACAGAGAGACCCGGACGCCGTGCAGTTTGCCTCGCCACACATCTTGCGGGTCTCAAGATTATCGATCTTTGCGCGCATCTCTGCATTCTGCCCGCGCAGTGCTACATAGGACACGTACCAGCACTTCTCGCACTGCCCCGGATGGTCACACCCGGGACACACATCCGTATGCTTAAGCTCCATGTTTGCTTGATCGGTGTAGTGATCAATAGTCGCCTTAAGAGACTCATTTTCGAACCTCTTATCGTCGTAGTTACCTACCATTGTCCGATACGCCTGCTTGGCAACAGCGACGTCATGCCGAAGCTCGTCAAGCTTATCGCGCAAATACGTAATCTGGTCTACCGAGGAATCTACCGGCTGCTCCGTGGCCTCACGAATGGCTCCTTCAAGCTTCCTCAGCTGCTCGGCAAACTCAAACCTTGAGGACTGGGCCGTCGATAGTTCGATAGTCTGCTTATCTACCTCAGCCCTAAGAGTCCGGATCTCGTCTGCTTGGCTTGCATAGCCCGTGGCGATCCCGCTATGCTCGTCTAGGACCGCGAGCTTTCCGCTTGGCTCCTTCGATCCAGCAACAAGTCTATCAAGCATCGCGTTCGTTACTTTTCCAGTCAATTGGACAAATCTCGTATCGCGAGCTATCTCAAACTCTCTGACGATTTCCCGAAGTTTCTTGACCTCGTCCCATGCACGATCCCTAGCTCGTTCTGCCCCGATCCGTTTATCGTCGGATTCTGTGAGCAGACGGCCATATCCACTTGCCAAGCGGCTCGCTTGGTCAAATATCGTCTTGAGGCATTCTATCGTCTTGTCACGCGATTCGACTTCAGCGGCGTCGATATACTGTCCCTGCGGGTCAACTACTAGCTCAGGGATCTGAGCGCCGTTTACAGTAGCCATTTTCAGCGTATATCGGTTCATTTGTTACCTCTTTCCGTTTAGTCTTATGATCTCAGCTCTGAGATCTTCATTCTCGCGCTCGATCTCTCGCATCGGATGTTGCGGGCACAGCATGACGTGTTCAGCAAGTGCTCCGTCGCCGTGGCGAGGGGTTCCTCGCGGGAACTCGTGTCCGCAGAATGCACAGGTAACTATCTTCGACGCTTGAAGAAGATCGTTGTACTTTCTCGCAGCGTCCTCGGAAAACTTACGAGCGTGGTCGCGCTGAAGCGTAAGCTTTGAGATCTCGCGGTCGTTCGCGTCAAGCAACTCTCCGACACGGGCAAGCAGAGAATCTCGGTGCTCGCTCCATCGCTCGTGGCTGCATAGAGCCTTATCGGGGTTCAAGTGACGCCAGACTACGCACTCTGAGGTCTTCTTATTCGCGCAGTTCTCGCATCGACGCTCTGTCTCAGGAATATTCTTAAGCACGAGATCAGTCCCTATTTCTTCGGCTTTCGCCTCGACTTTGCCACATAGGCATCTTCGCCTATACAGTTCTTACACTGACGAGGAGTTCCAAGCTTACTGCACTTAGTAGTAAAGATGATCGAGGTGTTCCCCATCGATGCGCATCGATAGAATTTCCTCATGGGTTACGAACCCCCGCCGTTGACGAACGCAATCGCAACCTGAATGGCGTACTCCTTCGGTGGCCACTTAAGGGCGATCCCGAGTTTAGCCATCGTCTCCGTCACATTTACCCCGTGCGCCTCAGGACAGCTGGTTATGGAAGTCACTAACTGGTGCTGCTTATCCAAAGCAAGCGAGCACAGAGTGATCTCATCCTTGAGCCTGCTGCGGGCCGTCCCTTGCCAATAAAGGCAGCACTCAAGCTGACGTTGCGACCAGTCCGGATGCTTAGCTCGCATATTCCTGACGTGCCAGTCTAACGGAAACACATTCCAAATCACGCACGGGTCATGCTCTTCAAACGTCTTTGGAGTCCACAGTTCGGCCTGTGGTGGACACGTCTTCTTTCGGCCATAGTTTGGGCAGCCCGCCGGATGTCCGGGATACCGTTTCTTACAAAGCTCTCCCGGCTCGTAGTCCAGCAGCACTGGAGTTACTTTTTTCCAAGGCATCTATCGCTCGTTTCGCTCTTCGTAGTACGGGCACGAACCTCGCGTGCAATCGCCGCGTCCAACGACTCCTTCACGATACATCACGCAGGTAGAGGACGGCGCTCCGAATCCAAGATATCTCCTGCTGTTTCGACAGAATCCAAATCCTCCGGTATTACCCCGCCAGATCTTGGTCAGCTTTCTCGCCACATCTATCCCCTAGCGCGCCATTCCGGGAGCAGCTTCTTTAACTATTCCTTCGGTTTCGCGCTTATTTGGCTTGTATGGAGTCCAATATGGGTCGCCAACGGTAACCCGCATGCACGGAAGCCCGTAGCGCTTAACTAGAGAGCGAGCCCATTTCTCTATCTGAGCGTCGTCATCGTCGGCGTCTACGACAAGATCGAATCCGAGAATCCTTGGACCACCACACCGGAGGTCGGTTTGATCAAAGTTCTCTTTGACGTCTATGATCACGTCCTTAACAGAGTACATTGTCGCTTGTTTTGTCTTCATCGGGTCGCCAATTTCTGTTGCGGCTGCCTCTACCTACTTGGGGAGTCCTGTAGGGTCTAAAATGCTTTATCGGAGAGTTAGCGGCTCAGACCGCCAGCCCCGATTCCCCAGCTTTGAAGCCTGTTTTCAATGTCAATATGCTTGCAGCCTGAATCATCTGGACACTCGAACCACGTCCGTGGCTCTCTGTAATCGGTACATACGAGCACCCGATCGTGCAGTGTACGGCCGCATCGGTCGCACGTAGGATATCCAAAGAGAAATCCAAGACGTCCATACCACGTCTTACGCGCGTCGCATTCGTACTCGTCGTATGTTTCTTCTGGTGTCATCGTTCTCACGTCCCCTCAAAATTTGATTCCTATTATTGAATACCACGGCGAAAGTACCCGCCGTTATCCCCGCACACTCCTGCTATCGTTCCAATGAATATTGCCAGTATGATTAGAGCCAGCGTTGCGACGATAATTCCATTCACTACAGATTCTCTGTTCTCGTCGTAGATCCAGCCAACGGACTCTAGAATCGCGATAATTACAATGTCAACGTAAACGATAACAGCTGTCTGAACCACCATCATTACTATCGCCAATGGCCCGTGAAACCAATCGACGTAGTGAGCGGGAGAGTACGCAAACAGCGCATTGTATACGCCTATCCACGCTAGAACTAGAAGCGCCAGCTTTACCAGCGGAACAGCGATTAGCCGAAATTTGCTGATAGGCTTCTTGTCCTGATCCAGTTCACTCACAAAGCTCCCCCGTTCTGCTTCCTGATCTCGCTACGGGCAAGCAGTCTGGCGATCTTTCCGCAGCGATGCTGGCAGATCAGACTACCGCACGACTCGTATACCAACTCTGCTCGGAGTTCCCGAGCATACGCGAGTAGATCGCGTGCTGTTTCGACGCCGACGAATTCTGGCGTGTTCAGCTTTCCGGTGTCGGGGTCTATCGCAAGCCCGAGAAAGATGTCCATGTCGTACATCCATTTTGGCTCGTCCATATTACGATTCCTTTATCCTACTCGTCACCGTACAACTCATTTAGGATCGGCTTAGCCTCTGCCAACTTCTGCCTCTCTACGCACTTGTCCTGCACGCATCGGATAGGCTTGACGCCAAAGTGTCTGAGTACGTACCGCCCAAGCAGCCCGAATTTCCAGACCATGCTTGATCCACAGTGTGGGCACAGGACTGCAGGATTACATTCGTCGCCCTCTACAATAAGCCTTCCGAGTGGCGGTAGCGGCCTCTTCATGCCCTCGTATCCTTCCGATCAGCAGTTACCATTTTCGAACGTGAATATCGTTCCACAGTTCGAGCACTCCCATTCCTCGTCCCAGTAAACCACGCAATAATCACCGTTAAAGATCGTATGCTGATTCCGATAGGTAACCCGTCCGTCAGTCTCGTCGTGAGGCGACGCGTCCCATCCGCACTTTGGACATATCCAAGGGTCCCCAGATTCCCAAAGCTCGCATGCCTTGCGAGGACTACGTCCAGATTTGCTGCATTTGCGCCCGATGCGCTCGTATTTTCCGAGTAGGTGAGCGCAGCTAAGGCAGTCTCGAAGATCGTCGTTCTTAGCCACGGTCAGATTCCTTTTCAAAGCATCGCGAGCAGTCAGCGTAGAACGTGCATCGCGTCTTCGGACATGCGCTTCCATACGGAACAGCTGGACAGGATACTCCTATCCATACCAGAAATCTCTTAACCAGTCTTATGAGCTTCCTCATAGTAATAGCCTTCGTGACTTCCTTCTCTATCGTTGCTTTTGGTGGCGGCAGGGCGTAGTCATCAAGCGCCCGCCCAAACGGGCAAGGCCCCGCC
>Ga0066599_100000025_pt1 | contig 19157 bp, 14 predicted proteins | sample InisedmetaG_FD_60065 | JGI IMG/M metagenome (GOLD analysis project Ga0066599, IMG submission 60065) | Freshwater pond sediment microbial communities from the University of Edinburgh, under environmental carbon perturbations - Initial sediment | ecosystem: Environmental > Aquatic > Freshwater >...
AGAAGTTGACACTTCTGCTGGAGCATCGCCCGGAGCACAACGGCCGAGCCTATTTGGCAAGGCAGTTCCGGCGTCGGAAATTCCAGACAGCTCCTCTACGACTGGAGTCAGGTCAAGCCTGCAAGGCAGGACTTGGGCATACAACAACACAAACTCAGGAGACTATGAACCAATACTTCCAAGTCTCACGACTCGAAAGATAACGAAGTCAGGTAGTTTCGTTCACGGCGAGGGTAACGAGGTCGCGAAGATCACGTTCCCCCTCGTTGTTCCGGCGTCGAACGGAGCACTGTTCAGCGTCAAGTACCTATCACAGTGGAAGAAGAACAAGGACGAAAACAATCCAGACGCTCAGGCAGACATGCCCTACGGAGGATTTGCTGGACGTGAACTCACGATCAAGCTGCTCGTAGACGACGTTGTCGGAAACCCACTCTACTCGACACCAATGATTCCCGCCGAAGACGGCGGAATTCGCCAGATGCGAACTTGGGCGGTTATCGAAAACCTAAGGGCAATGGCGAACATGTACACGGGGTCTGCGTGGTACCTTTACACGCTTGAGCACCATCGAGTCACGGTGAACAAGAAGTATGAGGGTAAAGAACGAACCAAGTTCATTGATTCTTATATCGCGAATCTCGGGGGCGGGAAGAAGCCGGGGTCTGCTGGAGAGGTTCCGACTGTAACAAAGGACGAGACGAATACGAAATGGAACTATAATGCAACGCGTCTTACGGACAACGACGTAACTCTCCCACCCATTCCACTCGTGTTCAGATTTGGCACGGTAGTCCTAGATCCGTGTGTCATCAAGAAAATGATAGCCAAGGTTCGCCGATACAATACCGTAGCCATACTCGGGGCCGAAATCACGCTCGTGCTTCAAGAAGTAACGACCGGGTCGCTATGGTCAGCATCCGAGCAGACAGACCGAACGGTCGATCTAGTCTACGAAGAGACTAAGCCTGAGCCGAAGTCTGGACTGCTTGATGCATGGACCTCAACAGTAACAGGAATGATGGAGATGGGTGTTGGTGGCGGATAATAAATCGGGGTTGATCAGGAATGGGCATCGGATATTTGACGTTTAACACGAAGTACATATACGAGCACCACCCGACTAGGAAATGGCCGGATGAGGAAGAGAATTTTGCCGTCGTATTTCAGTTCGATCCAGGACACCCTGACATTGAACTTTCTCCTCCGTGGTCAATCAAAGACGTAATGACTGATGAGCTTAACGCCGACTGGGAGTATGGGAAAGACGCCGAACCTGAGATGCGGACGCTACAGCTTAGGTTTGACGATAACTTCAAATATGCCGGTAGCATGGAACTGCTCGTCGCAGATCCAGCCGTTGAAAATTCAGTGAAGCACGCGCTCACGAAGACTACCGTCGAATCGATAAAGACTATCGAAGCAATGGCGCTTCCAATTGCAGCAGATTTCTTGGTTGTCAGCGCATACCAAAAGGCCAGAAACTATCTAGGTTCGTTCCTTCTTCCAGCTGAGGTGTCGACTGTCGCGAGAATTACTAGATCAATTGTCGACAGTCCTTACCTAAGGCCGGTTGGAAGAACGGCGATGCAGACATTCGTGGCTTTCAATCCGCTAACATATAATTTTATGGACTACAGAGAAAAAAGAGACAGAATCAAAGGAGCTGAGGCGTGGCTTGAGAGACGAAGAGATTGGGCGATTGGAGCTGTCATTGTTCCGCAAGAGAAGAGGGTATCGTACACATTCAAGCGTACTGAATGGCATGAGCCTCGCCCACTGTATCTCTATCTCGGAAGCACCGAACCATGGAAATGCTTTATCAAGGACATGTCGATCGATATCCTGAGATTTTCTACTGTCAGCGGAAATACAGGGTCTGAAGGTCAGTCGATGGGTGCGCAAAACCCGTCAGCCGCTGTTGTGGCGCTTAACCTCGCTGAGTGGAGAGGAACAGAAAATACTGGCCTCTTTAAGGATATGACGTCTTCCGAGGATAACAAGGCTCGTGAAGCGCAGTACAACGCCGCTGTCGCGCAGAACAAGTTGGTCACAAAAACCGAGTCCGATTACCAAGCTATTCCAGGTAAGGAAAAGATATCAACGCAACGTATCACCAATACCGACATTCCTGTTGGAAGAGTCGGTCCGCTCAATAGAGAACTGAGGCGATAAATGGCCATTTTTGCAGGAAGCAGAAACGAGGGGCTGGCGTACTCAGCTGTCGAAGAGGAAGACGGAACGAAGAAGAAGTTTTTACATCTTCGGGTTCCTCCAAAATATGCCACCCAGATCGAGCACGAGATGCTTCCGAAGCAGGAGCTTGACTTTCTTTCGTACGAGCTTTCTGGACAGGCACGAAACTGGTGGAAGATCGCCGAGGCCAATGATCTGTTTTGGCCTCTTGAGCTTACTCAAGGCAGTCGTATAAGGATTCCGTTCTAATGCCAGATCTGATGTCACCGACAGCGGACCGCAGTCCGCAGGATTCTGACAAGAGCGTTCCGCTACGCAAACCGATCATTGAGATCCAGATCGGCGGCGTATCGTTGTTTGACTACGGATACGGACCACTGATTGAAGGACTCAGAATAGAGAAAGACCTCAAGAAGATAAACTATGCAGAGGTATATGTCAGAAATCAAAGCCCGCAGATTACCGACTCGATCCTATGGCGTTCGGGACTTCCAATGCTGCTGTTCATCGGACGATACGGAAGGCCAGAACAAATAAAGCTCCATGGGGCCTACGCAATGACCCAGCCAAAATTTGAGTTTAAGGGGAGAGGGAGGATCGTACTTGCCGGATACGGTGAGGGAATAAGCCTCACGAGGATTCAGCGAAGAAGAGTCTTTTCTGGAAAGACCTATGAGCAGATCGTAAAGCAGGTAGCATCCGACAATCAGCTTGACGTTATCGTTCAGTCTGACTTTTTGGAAGAAATTCCGAGTATTACTCAGGCCGGAATCAACGACTTTGAGTTTCTGACGGAACTCGCATACAGGGCCGGTCTTGATTTCTACGTCAAGGACGGAGCTGTCAACTTTGTCAAGCACGCGCGCCGCGCCAATGAGTTCCCTGTTACGATAGATGTTAGCATGCCGGGAATCAACAGCGCAATATTTAGCATAGATTCGGACGGGGACGCGGCTGAGCTTGTGTCGTCTCCAGTAAACCCGCTTGTAGGAACGTTCCCCGTGATCGAGTCCGAGTTTAATCCTGACAATTTTCTCGACATAGATAAGGACAGTGAGATCAGGTTTGAGGAATTGGTACCAACGAAGGTTATCTATCTTGACGGGCGCGGGAACTTGCTGTCTCAGACGAGCATCAGGAACATGCTTGATGCCGATGCTAACGATCGAAAGCTGATTGTGAAGGTCAACGTCAGCATGGAGGGGGACGAGAGTTTTACTACTCGTGGGTTCGTCGACTTCATTGGAGTTGGACAGAGATTCCTCGGACCGTACTACGTGACAAAGGTTACCCACAGGGTCTCCGGGATGTCGTTCACGACCGACTTTGAAGCAGTCCGCGCATCGACTGGACTGTATCGGCAGGCCGAGTCGCTCTATGCCGGGCCAGATATTGGCGGGACTCCTGAAAATCTTCAGGACGTGTCGTACAGAAGCAGACTTGAGGTATAACAATGCAGGGAAAAGATAACAAGTGGTTTGGACCGTTCCGGGCCGTAGTAGTTGACGTTGACGATCCGCTCAACCTTGACAGGGTAAAAGCCCATGTCCCCGAGATACTCGGGAACACTCCGACTGATTGGATATGGCCAAAGCACGCAGCTCCCAGTTGGAGCTGGAAGCCGGTCGTCGGGGAAAGAATCTGGGTCGAGTTCGAGGGCGGCGACGTTGACCGGCCGCTCTATTCCGGGGCTTGGTATCCTCAGGTCAACAACGAGAGTTCGATCCCGAGTGAGGTTCTTGCTGCTTACGCCCGTACGAGACTCATAAAGTCTCCTGCAGGGCATAAGATCGTTTTCAAGGACGCCGACCCGGACGACGGTACTGCAGACTCTGGAATTACTATTGAGTCCGTATTTGGACACAAGGTAGAGCTTAAAGACGGCGATAACGATCAGAGCATCGTCGTGTCAACTCTGGGCGGGCATTCTGTGAAGCTTGACGACAAGAATACGACTGTCACGATAGCTCACTCGGACGGGACCACGAAGATCGATATCGACAGCAGCGGCAAAGTATCGATCACAGCAAACGGGGACGTCGAGGTAACGGGAACCAATGTTAATCTGAAGGGTGGGGGAGGGGCCATTCCGACCTTCCCTGTCGTGTGCGCAGGAACGGCGGCACACCCGTGCTCTTTCACCGGAGGGCCGCATCCAGCGGGGTCTGCTAACGTGAAGGCGAGTCAGTAAGTGGCTGGCGCATCCGATCTGTTTGACGCGGTAAAGGCATATGTTCCGACAGGCTGGGACTGGGACACGGGCGTCGCAAATACGTGGATAAACGCTATGTGCAGTGGGTTCGTTACGATGTGGGCAGCAGGGCTTACGGGGCCGGGAATCCCGGTATATCCCGGATCTCCCCCGTGGGTCCACGCCCACACGATACTGACGATGTCCAGCGCCCCGATGGTAGCCGCCTTGTCGGCGCTCGGATACACAGCCGCCGCAAACTCGTTCTTCGGAAGCTTCTCAGGAGCTATCTCGACGTATTTGATCGCGAACTCGGTTATCTCGGCAGACGCAGACGGAACGATATCGCACTCTCACATTCTTCCGGGGCCAAAGGCTTTCACGACATTTGGATCGGCAGCGGGGCTAAAGGCTGCTATGCTCGCGTCGATATCGGTAGCCGGGGATGGGGTAGATCCGACATTCGACGCATTTTCAAAGGGAATCGTAGACTTCTTGACCAGTAACGCGATTCTTGGAGCCGGAATCGGGCCTGCCCACGTGCACGCCCTTCAGGTTTGAGCATGGGATCGATAGAGCGATTCATCTCGACACTACCGAGCACCGGGCACGATGATTTTGTTGCCATACTACAGGCCATGTCTGATGGGCTGTATTTAAGTCGGATCAGGGAGATCGACGCCGAACTTGCAAAGCTCATAGTTCGTATCGACGAGATAAACGATCGGAGATCGAAGCTGTCTGCCCAGCGAGCACTGGTCGAGCGCGCCATGAAGAGGCTTGAAGAGTACATGAGAAACGACGGGGCTGACCTTGAAATGCAGCTATTTCACATGCATCTGTCCAATCATCTGGACAGATTAAAGGTTAGAATAGCTGATACTCGTCCGGACGACGATTTGAAGAGGAAGCACGATCTTACCCGCGAGAGAATGCTCATAGACGCAGGTAAGAAGATTGCCATCGAGATTCTCGGGACGGTCGCAAAGGTGGACGTTAAGTCGGCCTGACGTAGTTTGGTGGCCGGGAGATAGCGATGCCTTCAATAGGGTCATTTACCGTAGGATCAGTTGCGGCTGACTACACAACGCTAAGCCAAGCGCTCGGTGACATAACGTCTCCGCTGACTGGAGACCTGACGTTTACTGTGATCGACAGCCACAGTCAGACGCTCTCGGGAGCTGCTCCAGCTGCTATGAATCTTGCGGGATACACGCTGAAAGTTACGAGTAACAGCCCACCAAACGGAAATCCAGATGGCGGGAACATCATTACTCTTGCGGCGACAACCATACCGTGCGTAAGAATGTACAACTACATCTCGAACCCGTCGGGCGGTCAGATTATCGTCGAAAATCTCAACATCAGGTGCACGATAGCAAGTTTTGCCTCGAACATGATCTTTCTTGATTCGCTTATATCAAGCGGATCTGGCGGACACGTTATACATACCGTACGCGACAACATCCTTGATTTTAGGAACAGCACCAACGCTGCGTCGACAACTCCGGCAATGGTTCTTAACGGCGTTGGATATAGTTATCGGCGTAGAGATTTCTATGCGTATAATAACATGATAATTAAGTACGGAAACGCTTCCGGGGCGTCGTACGGAAGCATGTACGTGAGATGTTCAGAGTCGTACTCCGTCATCGAGAATAACGTAATCCAATGCCGAGGAGGCGTAAACGACAGGGGGTTCAATTTTGATGCCGACCCTGTCACGGCGATAAATAATGTTGCATTCGATGCTGGAGGCTCTGGTGGAGCGTTCTCCTACATAACAGCGGCCACCGGATACAACAACATGTCCGAGGACGCAACCGCAACAAACGCGAACTGGGCAAGCGGAACAGGAAATATTCCAAGCATCGTCCCTGCAGACGAGTTCACATCGATTCTTCCGGGAGACGGGCTTACCTACATGGAGCCAAAGTCTGCCGGGCAGGCGGCTCATGGTGGAACGACAGTCACGATAGCTGGTAATACGTACGGAATTATTCGGACCATCGCAAGACCTCACCTTCTTGGCGTACTAAGCAAGTACTCGATAGGCGGAAAGGAATTTCCGAGCGTACCAGCAGTCACAACGCACCCGACTCTTCAACGTGTCGACGAGAATACTGCGGCAACATTCTCGGTAGTCGCTACGGACGCTACCGGATATCAGTGGCAAAAGGCTCCTCCGAGTGAGACTCCGTCGTTTGCTGACGTTCCACTAGCAACCCTCTCAAGCTATACGACGCCGCCAGCCCCGTCGACAGACCATCAGGCGCAATTCAGATGCGTGGTTACGAACGCTGCCGGGTCTGTGACCAGCAACGCGGCGTACCTGCTGATCAACGGTCTTCCTGATCCGGGAGCGCCTCCAGCTGCGGCCCCAGATCGTCCAAACGTGACGATAACGAGCGTCGTAGGAAACGAAATAACGCTGACGGTAACGGGAGCGGCCGATCAGTTCAGAGCTGAACTTACATCGCAAGACGGAACGATAGTTTCGTATGACGAAAGACTGACTCCGGGAGAGCTTGTCGTCACAGTCCCGACTTACGGGGTCACGTACAGCCTTACGGTTGTCGCGGCCAACACGAACAGCCCTCCAGTATGGTCGCTTCCTGGAGGGGCGTATAGCATCTTCCTGCCTCCTCCAAGCGTGGCAGCCGATGACCAGCCAGGAATAGGGCTCACCCCTACGTCATCGTCTGCCGTAAGAGACGCGGGGCCTCTTGGGGCGGGGTTTGCATTCCCGTTCAGGTTCTCGTCAATGACTGGCGCACCGGAGATGTCGTACGGAGTTGACCACGTGATCGACGGAATGAAGCAGATTCTTCTCACGAGGATAACCGACCGGTTCATCAGAAGGCGATTCGGAAGTCCGATCGGCGGAAAGCTCTTCGCGCCAGATTCTCAGCTTGGATCTGGAATATCTGCGGCTATTCAGGCAGCTCTTGCGGAAAATGAGTTCCGTGCTGAGGTAACTGGGGTTATATTCCAGCGTGATCGAGTTAACGGGACTGTATTCGCTGACATCCAGTTCCGTACGTACAGGACGCACCAGAGCGGAAACTTCGTGTATCCGTTTACTATGAACGTGTAAGGGGCGTGCAATGGCTACTCCGACAATCGACTATTTCTCCCGAGACTTCGACAGTCTCAGGACGGACATGCTGCGGCTGATCCCATTCTTCACTCCCGAATGGACTGACCGCAACCCAAACGATCTCGGCGTAACCATGGTCGAGCTGTTCGCGTATCTCGGGGACATTCTGCATTTCTACGTCGACCGCAGAGCGCAGGACCTGTACCTCCCAACGGCGTTCACACGGCAGTCTGTAGTTAACATTCTGAAGCTAATTGACTACGACGTTCCGGGAAAGCAGGCAGCAACCGCAGACGAGCAGTTTACGATTACCGATGCTCCATACGACGAGATTATTACTGTCCCGAGGACGACGAAGGTTCAGGCCCCGGCAGGAACTGGAGGGACTCCGGTTCAGTTCGAGACCTTGGCAGAGTACACGTTTGGATACTCGCTTCTCACCGCGAACGTGGCAGCAACGGCCGATACGATCTACGTGACGAGCACGACGAGCTTTAGCGTCGGTCAGACTGTGAATCTCAGAGACGGAAGTTCCGACGAAGATCTCGTGATCGAGTCAATTCCCGATTCCACTACGATCGTGTTCACTACAACCCTCGTGAACAGCTACACGACCGCCGCGACTGCGCGAGTATCGGCCATGATGGGGCTCATTGGAATTCAGGAAGGAACGACATATAACGACGTAATTGGAACGAGCGACGGCTCTGCGTGGCAGGTATTTGCGATCTCCCGCGAAGACGTTATTGAGGGGTCTATCGAGGTGTGGGTAGACGAAACTGGAACACCCGAGCGCTGGGCAGAGATCGAGAGCCTTGGATACGCCATTCCAAACGAGAAGGTGTTTGAGCTGTCACATAACTATTCGGGCTACGTAATCGTCAGATTTGGAAACGGGAGTCAGGGAAAGATTCCAGTTTCGACCGCAACCGTAAGCGTGATCGTCCGTGTCGGTGGAGGGGTTGTCGGAAACGTCGGAGCAGACAAGATAACAGTACTCCTTGACACGATCAACTCTACGGGAGGTCCAGTAAGCATCTCGGTAACCAACCCTGTCGAATCGTCTGGCGGTGCCGAGGAACAGAGCATTGACGATGCAAAGACACTCGGACCCCTGTCGCTAAGAGCGCTCAATCGGTGCGTGACTCTCGAAGACTACGCAGTGATCGCAAGGGCAGTTCCAGGAGTTGACGAGGCAAAAGCGGTTCGACGAGGATCGGCCCTCTTCCGTGAGATTGACATCTATATCGTCCCTGCGGGAAGCTACGTCCCTACACAAACGCTTATCGATCAGGTTCAGGTTACCCTGCAGGACCGATCAATGGCCGGAGAAACGATCTACGTGCAGGGACCGAAGCACGTTGTCGGAGTATCGCTAGTCGCGACAGTAACGATCCAGGATTCATACAGTGCCGACGACGTCCGTCCGTTCGTGGAATCGGCCGTGTCAGACTTCTTCTCGGTCGGTGCCGAAAACGCCCAGTTCGGAAAAGACGTAAACATGTCCGACATCATGGCATTGATCGACAATATCACTGGCGTCGACCACGTCGATATCGTACAGCTGACACTTGACCCTGCCGACACGTTTGAGTGGGAAATAGCTCCTGATGATCCGGCAATCATTGACTACATCGTTGGAATCGACACGGCGGCACTTATCGACCAGACATATACGATTACGTTCACTGCCCCGACGACGTACGTAGTTCGAGACGGAAATAACGTCAACCGTGGAACGGGAACACTCGGAACAGAGCTTCTGACGACCGACGGAGCGCTCAGGATGAAACTGAGTGTCGGTACTGATGCGATGGTCGCAAGCGACCGGGGAGTATTCAGAACTTCTGAGTACGCCAATAACGCCGAGATCGAGGACTACGAAATTCGTAAACTCGGGACTCTAACTCTGTCGTTCGAGGGCGGTGCATAGGATGGTAACTAAGACTGTCGGTACTGGGGGCGACTACGCCGACTGGGGAGCGGCCTTTACGGCCATTGTATCTCCCCTGACCGACGACCTCACCTTGTCGCAGATATCCGACATTGATCAGGCAACGGGAGCAATACTTCCAACCCTTGATCTCGGGACGTACACGCTCACGATAACGAGCACGACCGTAAATCATGGAATTTACGACGAGTGCAACATTACAAATATCCAAGACGCGTCTGGATGCCTTGAGATCAATACAACCAACGGAACCCTCATAGTAGAGAATCTTGAGTTCCACGCTGACGTCGCTACGTGGGACTACGCAATATGGGTCACGTTCCTCGGAACGTGTCAGATGCACAACGTAACGGTATTCGGTGGAACGAGAGAGCTTACGGATACGGCAATTACTGTGGATGCCGACGTCGGAGCCGCTGTAACTGCCGAGATCTGGAATTGCATAGTTGACGTTACAAATATCACCGCCGTTGGATTTGTGGCAGCGCTGGCGGTGTCAACGACGAACACAGGAGACGTCTGCACCGTCGAGAACGTGACCCTCAGGGCAATAGGGGCGGTCAACGCGTCGGCCGCTACCATGTGGGCAGCCGAGACCTTCGGAAGCACGATCACGGCTCGAAACGTCTTCGCAATTACCGGAACTAGCACAGGAGCGGCTTTCCTTGCGTCTGGCGGGAGTGGAACTCAGGCAAGCTGTGCGTCGGACGATGCGACAGCCGGATCGTGGACTGTTGCCACTACGCCCCAGATAAATCTAGTCCCTGCCGACGAGTTCATCAGTCTTGACCCGGCAAATGGCGGGTTGTTCCTGATGCCACAATCGGACGGGACGATTGCCGACAACGGAGAAACCCCAACTATCGGGGCTAACTTCTTCGACATTCGTGGCCGCGCTCGGTCAGGAACGAGCATCGGTTCTGTCGAGGTCGGATCTGCGGCGTCGGGAACAACCATAACCGCGACAAACCTGAACGCCGAATCAACGATAGAGGGTCCCCAGATACTCGTCACGTGGGTGCTCCCAACCCATACGAACTCGACAAAGCTCAAGTTGATCAGGAAGCTTCTCGCCTATCCTGATGACGTTACAGATGGAACTGAGCTTGTGAGCGTTCAGATCGGGCTCGCGCCGACATATTACGTTGATCTTAACCCAACGGCTCTTCGGGCATACTGCTATGCTGCATATACATATCATGAGTGCGATCAGATATGGACGGCAGCAAAGCTCATCGAGCAAGGCCAGACAGTCATCCCAACAGTACCGAACGGGTATTTCTACGAGGCAATCAGCCGAGGAGTGACAGACGCAACCGAACCAGCTGTATGGGATACGGAGATTGGAAATACGCTAACTGACGGGACCGTTGTTTGGAAGTGCAGGTCCGTCAATCCCGGATGGGTTACTGGGTACAGCGCAAAGGATGCTGCATTCACGTGGGACTCTGAGTATATGCAGAATCTTCCGTTCAGGACAGTCCCCGAAGCTCACCGCGTCGAAGACGCGAAGTCGACAATACGAGCGCTAGTTTCTCAACAGGACTCTTCGTACTACAACGTCTGGAACGCCATTCACGATGACGGAACAATCAAGCGGGGAGAGTTCCAGCGGTTCCTGATGATCTTCGGAATTGGGCTGTCAAGGGTTAAGGGAGCAACTGACTTCTATCCATTCCTCATAGATCCGGATGAGTGCCTTCCCCAGTATCTACCATATCTTGCCGGAAACGTCGGATGGAATCTGAACACGGATCTTCCGACTCAGGACCAGCGGCAGCAGATAATGTCGGCCGTCCCTCTCTACAAGTACAAGGGAACAACGGCGTCTCTTGATCTACTGCTTACGCAGGCAACAAACGTCGCGAACACGATCGTTGACCCGATGAGCCATCACGTTTTGATGTCAAACAGGACCAATCGCCTTACAGCGGTCGGGGGAATCGAGACTGATTATTCGGTATGGGTTACTCTTACTGCCTATGTACGAGGTGACGTCGTAGCACCGACTGATCCGAACAAGACTGGATACTACTATCAGGCGATTGTTGCCGGAACATCGGGAGCTGCCGAACCGACGTGGCCTACGAATCCGGTAGTCCCGAACGGTGACGTTGTTGACGGGACGGTAAAGTGGCGGCTTCGAAAATACGGTGTTCCTCACGTCACAGCAGACGTGACACTTGGGGACTTGCAGATTTCAGTAGACGACTCGTCGGTGTTTGAAATCGGTCGGACAGTCAACCTGCGAGATACGACGACACCTGTAGGCGAGACCCTCGTAATAAGCGACATTCCAGACGCCACAACGCTTGAGTTCGAGTCCGTGACGGAAAATGCCTACACTATGGCTGATCGGGCGGTAGTATCATACGCATTCGATTGGCATGATGACGAGACGGGATTCATCTGGGAGATACCCGTCATAGACGACTTTGCCGGGATCGATCCGGCACGAGTTAGAATTCCTGGCGAGATCCTTGACCCATCGGATCTATATAGCTTTGAAATAATCAGGATATGGTTTATACTTGAACCGGGCGAATCGGTTACCCAAGCAGAACTCGACAAGATACAGGAAATTATGGCCGAATTCGCACCTGTTGATACGACGTACGTAGTCCGAGTCGAAGGTCCGTGACCTGAGGAGGAGTAAATGGGCGGATATAACGGAAAGTACAGTCGAAATCCATTCTCCGTGTTCAACGAGGAGAAGGATTATGCCTTCGCGCTGCTGCCCGAAGGCGTTCCCGTGACCGACGACGACTCTAACGACGACAGGCTGTGCCTGTACACGAAGCTTCGTCGAGGAAATCAGTTGTTCGGGAATGCTGGGTCTCCTAACGACGGATTCAGGGTCCAACAGGCGACATCAACGACGAATAATTTTAAGCTGACGGGTGGCGGTGTCGGAAACACCGACATCAACGCTGCGGGAAAATTCTTTCTCAGCGGCCACAGCTGTGTCCTGCTGAGCGATACGGATTACCTCAACGACGTATCGACGATCGCAAAGCAGTCACTACACCCTCGGATCACGAACGTCTTCTATAACGGATCGGCCACGGTGGTCGAGGACTCAGCGGCTAACTGGGCTACTAACGAACTTGTGGCCCGAACAGTGACGATTGCCGGAGCCGACTATACGGTCGTAACTCAGCCGACAGTCGACACGTTCACCGTCGCAGGAGATCAGACAGCTCTCATTGATATTGGCGACTACTACATCCTCAAGCTCACTACTCCATCGGGATCGGCCCGCGAAGACGCAGTATACCTGAACGTGTACATAGACGAGTTCGACGGAACCGACGACCCCGATATCATGAAGAGCATCGGAGGAACCAGCGTAGAAGCACAGCTTCGCGCGAAGGTCATTCACACCCTCTTCGTACGACAGGACAACCCAGGGTTCGGGGCACTCACTGATTACGTTGACTCGAACGGAAATAGCCATCTGATCTTCAAGTTGGCGAAGCTCGATAGGCCCAACGGCGACGCGACTATCGTAACTGCGTACATCACCGATTACGTCCCGACAATAGGGTTCACGAACATCAGTCAGGATCAATTCGGATCTCTAAAGGTAATTCCAAACCCGGCCGGAGCAGACGACAAGGTGCACGTTCAGGCTGGCGTATTCCGAGACTCTCTCGGATCTGTCATGTTCACGTTCGGCAGCGGTCTTTCCGGAGCGTTTGGAGTCGTATCTGGAGCCGCAAAGGAACGCTACGACCTCGTTGCTATGGACGATTCAGGTCCAAGCATCGTGATCATTCCGGGAACGGAAGCGGCTACCGGAAACGCGACAATCCCGCTGATGCTTCACACGGAAGATTATACCTATCTTGCGGCAGTCTATGTTGACGAGGCTGCTGGCGTTCAGATCGACGAAGCCGACATCACCGATCTCAGGTGTGTTCTCAGCGAGGCGTCTGGGTCTGCGATAGTAGCAAGATCAACTTACAGTCTCGCTGAAATCTTGGCTGGATCGGGGGTGGGCCAGCCAATTTATCTGAATCCGGGAACGTACGTCGTAACCGGAGACCTGACTCTTGCAAATGGCTGCAGACTTTTCGGGCCGGGAAATCTGAACACGACTCCGGGATCGGCAACGATCGAGTTTAACGGAGGTCGACTGACACTCGGTGCTGGCGCGATTGTTGAAAACGTAAGGTTCAGCGTAACGGCTGCCGGAGCGCACTCCGAGGCAATCCTCGTGTCGTCCGACGACGCGAAGATTCGGAACTGTCAGTTCTTGGGAACTGCAACGCGGACTCGTGGAATCTACGTCACGTCCGACAACTGGACAATCTCAGGGTGCACATTCGCGACGACATTTGGCGGATCAAGCTATACAGTTGAAGTTGCTGATGGGGCAGATGGAGGAACAATAGAGTCGAATACGTTCAATGTGTCGGCGTTCCACGCAATCAGCTGTCGAGGAGACCGAACGAAGTTCGTAAAGAACGTAGTCAACTTTACCGGAGCCGGATTCTTCGTAGTACTCCCTGCCGGTGGCGGGACGGTCGGGAATACAATAATTGACGAGAATAGATTGATCAGCAATGGATCGTATGAGTGCGGAATCGTGCTCCTGAACAACACGTCAGGATCAGCATCGCTGTCAAGCGTATCGATCTGCTCGAACACGGCATATCTGATCAGAAACGCGGTCAGGGTAATTGGCGGTGGTGCCGGGGCGTCTCTTGTCGGAGCAAGCATAGCAAACAACGCCATCTACTTCGATTTTCACGCTGATGGCGCTCTTCTGTTCAAGAGCGGAGCCAACACGTCGATTCGGCAAACGTCGATTACCGGAAACAACCTCGCCGGTGGACCGGCAATCATCAAGACGAGCGGGGCGGGAGACGTCTACGACATCACGGTAAGCGCCAACGTACTCGGATGGTCTGCAGTAGCCTTTGCATTCTCCGATACAGACGTGAGCAGGCTTTCCGTAACGAATAACACGGTTAATTCGGTTGGAACTAACTTCATTACGATGTCGTCAAACGTCATGTACGACCTCGTTGTAACTGGGAACTCATGCTCAAGTGGTGCGTCGAAGTTCATGACCGTACTTGTCCTGACGAACGCCGTGATATCCAACAATCAGTGGATAACGACAACGGCGACTGGCCCTCAGCTTCAGTTCTCAGTCGGGACACAGGTTAAAGTACTCGACAACACCCTCGCAATGGCAAGTACCGCTACTGGAATCTATACAACCTCGCTGGCTGACTCTGAGATTAGCGGAAACAGGGTCTACACGACGTCTGGAACATCGGCATCGATAGGAATAGACATTCACAGTGGAACCGTCCAAGGAACCAAGATCGACAGAAACATCATTGCCGGGACCTACTTTGGAATCCACTTTGGAGGTGTGACAACCGTCACGTCTTCGTCGGTGTCAAAGAACGATATCGAAGCAGCGCAGTGCGGAATATATCTGGCGATAACGCAGGTCTCTCAATCAACTCTGTGCGAGAACACAGTAGCCGTGACAGGTGACGATGCTACGGCGGCATTTATCGGCGGAATACTGTGGATGGTTCCTACGGCGACTACCGATAATCCCGGACCGGAGAGGACTCTTATCAACGACAACGTCGTAAGGATAATCGTCAATACTGACCCGGCGAATAACGCCGTCTATTCAAGCCAAGCGGTCGTAATCGGAATTGGAATCTTGGCTCCTACGTCTGTTCCTACGAGCTACGGATTCTTCAGCCGGTCAAGCATCAGCGACAATACTATCTCGATGACGCTGAACGACGTAGATGCTGGACTATACAGTTCGTACGACGCCCCAATATTGGTTAACTGTGGATCGATCAATAATTCAATCATATCGTCGAATCGCGTAGACGTAACTGTCGAGACGCTTTCGACGACACAAACGGGTGGTACGCATGGAATACTCGTTTCGGCCAACCAGGCATCTTCAAGCACTGGCGTAAACGTTGATGGAAACAACGTCAAGATATCGAACAAGATAGTTTATGCAGGCACAACATTCGGAATTTCGATTAGCCACGTAGAAGAAACTACGACGAATTCAAACAGGATCTGGATAGAGATGGAAAACTTGACCCTTGCAATTGCAATATACGGAATAAGCATATATTCTGACGCTTATCACGCCGTAAACTCAAACTGCATTCACATTATAGGAGGAACTAACTGCACTGCAGTTGGCATACGAATCATGTCGACCGCATCTGTATGTGACTACGGAACAGCAACTGGAAATCAGCTCCGCGACATTTCAGGAACCGCTGGTACGTCGTCAATTCTTGGGGTTACCTCTCCCGATTACTGGGTCGTGCTCGCAAACGTATTCCCATCAGGAGTCGCCGCCTCTGGATTTGGCGGTAACTCCGATTTCACTAACCACAACATTACGGCAGCGTAACGGAGGACAAATGCGAATTACGTTGATTCTGGCTTTAATATCGGGATGCTGTATCTCAGCGGATACGCGAATGCTGTCTCGTACAGTCTCGTCGTCAACTGAGAAGCAGCATGAAGAGATCATCGAACTCTTCAACACTAAGCTTGAGACAGGGGAACAGATAGCCAACACGCAGCGTGGCCGGATCATCCTGAAGAGAGCAGAGAAACTCGTTGAAGCAACGTCAGGACTCGCTGATCTTCTCGGTGCTCCAAAAGAGGTGAAGTAATGGAAGAGTTCATCGCCCAGTACGGACTGCTGATCGTAATCGGCCTTGCCGCCCTATACTTCCTCACTAGAGGAAAGCAGCATCTTGAGCGAGTGTCGTCCGACGCCAAGGACGCGGCTATCGACGCGCTGCTCAAGAATGTCGGAGGTGAGAAAGCAGAGAAGATAGAGAAGATCGCTGAGGTAGTTACTACGATCAGGAAGATCTCCCCGGAGAAGATCGCAAAGAAGGCCGTCGAACTTCTTGAGCAGAAGATCGAAGCGCTACCCGAGAGAACGATCCCTGACCCGGTAAATACGGCTGACGATGTCGACGGCCTCGGGGCCGCTCTGAACTCGGCCATCAAGGCAGAGACAAAGCGTGAGAAGGTCAAGAATGGGCTCAAGACTGTCGGAAAATTCGGACTTGCCGTCATAAAGGGCGTACTGTAGAGAACGGTATGGACCAGATTACTCCGATTGAGATCCTGAAAGCGATCCCGTTGTGGGGATATCTCGTTCATGCTGCGCTGATCCCGTTATACCTGACTATCGGAGCAGTCAAACACGAGTATGCTCACGCCATTGCCGCCGCGTTGCAGGGGTTCCGGATCATTCGAGTGAGAGTCCTTCCCTACAGGTCTCCGGAGGGCTGGCAGTTGGGAAAGGCAGAGTGGCATACATTCGGCCTCTATGAGTCTGCCCACACGTATCTAGCCCCGTACTACGCTGATGCCGTTTTGTTCGGGGTAGGACTCGTAACTCTGAACTCATTTGGAATCAAGTGGGAAGCTATTCCTCACGTATTTCTTACCACGCTGATCGTGACGACGCTTCTTCCGGCGGTAGACTTCGTGTACAATGCGGGAAAGTGGCTGTTGCTTGATACAGGTGATTTTGCTGAGATTGCAAGAAAGGTTGGTGTCTGATGCGGCTGTTTGCTCTCGTGAGTGTCGCTGCGCTGTTCTCGACGTCGGCTCTTGCTCAGGAGATCATTACCCCGACTCCTCCCCAGACGGGTAGTCCGTTCTGGAACTTCATGTCGTACGTCTTTGCTGTCATCCTCGTCCCGATCGTAACCGTCCTCGCTAAGATGGCGCTTGACTGGCAGGCAAAGCTTGCGGCCGAGAAAGACAAGACTCGCGCCGACCTTCGCGAGAAGCTTCGATACGAGGCCGAGTCCATCCTTGCTAGGATCGCGTCGAATCTCGCCAACAGTCAGCTGGTTGAGTTGAGAAAGGCCGCTGTTGACGGAAAGGTCTCTAAGGAAGAGCTGAAGAAGCTCGGCGAAAAGGCGATTGCTGAGGCCAAGGAAGAGTTCAGCGCTCAGGGTGTCGACATCAGCCGAAAGCTTAGCGAGAAGGCGCTTGAGTCGATGCTGAGGAATCAGGTCGACAAGCTCAACGCCAAGTAATCAGATAACGGGGGCGGTCGTCGCTTTCTGCGGAATTCCTTCCCAAGTCCACCGCCGAAAGCCCTTTTCCCCCAACGCCACACGACCGCCCCCATCCTTACTTACAGCCTACGTCACCTCCCTAATAGCATGAGGAGGCGTACAATGTTCCGAATCGGAACGTGCGGGGTCATGCTGCTGGCATCATCGTGCGCTACTGTCACGAGATTTGAGTTTACCGACCCGTGTACAAGCATGGCGGCAAATACGGATCTATGGATCAGCGCAAACGAGACCGGAAGCCTTATTGGAGAGCATGTAAGGGGAAGGATCGGAGACGACACTAAGCTAAAGAGGCTCGGAGTCGTAATGACCGAGCTTTGGTGGGCGAGCGGCATGAGATTCTACGCCCACGAAGTTGCTCATCAGATTAACGACGCAAATCATGGCGTTCCGCAATCAATTGGGTTCGATTTTAGCGACATTCGGACTAACTTGTGGCCAGATTTCTACGACCACGAAATGTACTCGCTGGAGAAAACCGGCTCTACGACAGAAGTCATCTGGTACGTAGCATCAGGCATCAACCAAGACGAAACTACAGCAAAGTCACTGTGGAGGCAGTCGATTCTATCTGGATCACTTCCGATGCACAGGGCAATGATGATGGGAGCAGCTAAACTTCTTGACGTCTACTACACGCTAAGCACTGGGCTTGCTCAACCGTCATTTGAGGCCGATCCGGACGTAACGTACACTCCACTCGAACTAATAGAGCCGTTCAGTACCGAACGGCTTCCTGCATGGGACCCGGACGTTTACTATGTCCTAATGGAGGGGTCTCACCACCGAGTCAACAAGCTTGACATGCTTGCGCACTATGCTCTTGCCGACATTGCTAGCTGGGCCGCGTGGTGGCCTATCGCACGGGCATGCAAGTATGTAAAGTCGGGAAACGATGACGTAGAAGTTCCGACGATCAAGATCGCTGGAACACGATTCAGCCCACCAATCTGGAATTCGTACATGACCCCAGAGGGATTTTTCCATGAGATATCGTCGATTGCAGGAGTTGGGAACGACTTTCCGGTAGAGTTCTCCGTTGGATTTCCGCTTCGGCTCGGAGATAAGGGCTATCTATCTTGCTTCCGATTCGGAGCACGCCTATGGGATACCCGGATCGCCAAGTTGACAGTATCGCCATACGCATACGTGTGCTACCATGACGACGAGCAGGGCGGGACTCTTGGAGTTGAGTTATCGGTTGGTCAGAAGTCCAATCGAGTATGGATTCGTGGTCAATACTCAGAAGATGACATCCTCGAAAATGGGGTTGGACGTCTTAGCCAAGGGCTCAAGGTTACCGTTGGTATTGAGTTTAAGAATTAGGGGGTTAGATGCCAAGAGCGCTTCTTACTGGCCTGTCGTGGTACGAGAGTGACAGCGACTATGCAGATCCTCCGCACTGGGAGGAAAGATGGTTCGGGAACGATCACTGGTTCCCTCGATGGTACCACAATCGAATCCGGTATGGACTTCTTCACTGGGGTCCCATAGGCTGGGTGAACGTCTTCGTACGCCGGATCAGAGAGGACCGTGGAATCCCAAGGTGCTCGGGATGTCGCCGGATCATGTGGCCGTGGCTTACCGGATACG
>Ga0066599_100000026_pt1 | contig 18646 bp, 34 predicted proteins | sample InisedmetaG_FD_60065 | JGI IMG/M metagenome (GOLD analysis project Ga0066599, IMG submission 60065) | Freshwater pond sediment microbial communities from the University of Edinburgh, under environmental carbon perturbations - Initial sediment | ecosystem: Environmental > Aquatic > Freshwater >...
GGACTGTCGTGAGACAGACCTCTGTTAAGGGTGATGCCTTAGCACTGATGATGCCAGTCAGAACTTATAGAAAGGAGATGCTTATGTGTGCAGATTGTATCTACTTTATACCAGCTGAGCTGGAGTGTTCAAACTTGTCCTGCATGACCATGCCTGATTCTGTGGCATGTTCTAGGTTTGAACCGGTAGAATAACACTAACATTGACTGGGTGTGCGTCGGGCAAATTCCGAGCTCAGATCGCGCACCCAGTACAAACCAGGGCATCAAGCCCAATCCAAGGAGGATGTATGAAACGCTACACGAAGTATCAGCTGGCCTGTATCTGGTATGCAAAACGGCGCGCTCACCCTATCTGCAGCCCTATTCCCAGCCCTGAATTCAAGGCCAGCTGGGAATTCAAACGCCAGCTGCGCAAGCCCCGTACTGAACTCGTACGGATCCTCAACTCCTGCTTCAAGATGGACCTGATCTAGAACACAGGATCCTGAGCAAGATCTAAAAAGGCTCCATTAAACTAGGAGGAATAACAAATGGCAACTCTCAATGTGGCTTTCCTGATTTCCAGCATCATCGACTTCCGCTTCGTAGAAATGAAGCACATCTGCCGTCTGCCCATGCATAACGGTAAACTGACCAAGGCTGCTGAAGAGGACGTCAAGCGTGAGCTCTATGAAACGGATTACCCCTTCGCCAGCTACTACGACTACAAGATAATGGACTTCCGTTATATCGGAAACCTCCGTTACTTCACAGACGAGCAGCTCCAGGGTATCATGGAGAACCACCGCCGTAACTTCTCTACAAAGTACGCTTGGGCTAAGATCTCTGATGCTAAAACCGTAATGATGACGGTCCCCATGACCGAAGGCGACTACAAGATGCACTGGTCGCTGTCCTCGAATAACAAACACTAAAAATAGGAGGGGAATCCCGGTTAGCTATGTTCTAACTGGGATTCCCTCCAGGCTAAACTTACCTTAGCCGCACAGACACACGGTGCTCATGAGAAGGTAGGTTTATCGTGGAGAATCCTAATAGAAAGGAGGTGAAAACAATGACAAAGTTTAACGGACCAAAACTCGATCTGATTATCCTTGCTGGGCATATGCGCATGCACAACTGGGATGCAATCGAGAAAACACGAAAGCGTCACGTCATCCTGGACAACGTAGGTATTTTGCTCGTCATCGGCCTGATGATCTTGTTGGCAACCCGCTAGGACACGGAGGTGTCAAATGCTTAAGAAACTGTTGGAACTGGTGGCCATCTACGGCTATATCGGCGCTATCATTAAGATGCGTATCCCCAAAAACATGTGCCAGTACTATGCTGAACTGGCCATGTACCTGCGCGTACAAGAAGAGTGTCTGTACGAGTGCTGGGTTTGTAAAACACCAGTAGGTAGCGAGTATGCTGCCTGCGTAGAATGTGATGCCTGGGGTACTCACAGCTTAAAGCCAGATCTGTACAAATGGCAGATAGCCTCTCTTGCCATACCAGTTCACATTTCAGAAGTAGATTTTGAAAACCTAAAAGCCAGCGAGCTTAGTGCTCACTGTGATGGTAAGCAGGGAACCTGTGATCTGTACAAACCACACACTGGTTGTACAGTAGGTTACTGCCGTCGCGTAAGCTGATATTAACCACAAGGTCAGAATGAAGATCGGTAAGCCGATCACAGCACTCAATGACCACCAACTTGTACCCAGGAGGTACGCCATGGCCAGCAAATCTTCATCAACCACAGTACAAGTTAGTTTGAAAAACGGTAGACGTAATGACGGTTATGCCCGTTATATCAACCACGTTATCAACTGCTTGGACAAAGGTGGTGTGCATGAAATCACTACCTGCTCTGGACGGCCTGCAGGAACAACCATCGAGTTTGTTAACGGCAAATATCAGGTAGTTCACCACTAGAATCTAAGTCCTGAGCATGACTTTAAACTGCTCTATCTTAAGACGGAGGTGTACAGTGGAAAAAAGAAAAGATATAATCTTGGCCTGCGAAAAGCTGCCAAACAACGCCTGGAGAACTGAAGTTCAATTAGCCGATGGTAAAGTTGTTACAACTACCAATCACACTGGCTCTTTCTCCTGGTACGATGGTGGCATGAGTGACATTAGCTGGTATGATGCACGTGCTTTTTACGAATCAGAGCATAAACTCGTCGAAGTTTACATCGATGGTGTTCGTGCACTTGTAACAAAAGAAGTAATTGCCGAGTACGTCAGACTCACAAAGGTAGCTAACGACTACCTTAAATCCCACAGAGCCCAATAGGAGGCTACCATGGCAACAGCGATGACTAAAGAACAGAGGCTGGCATACATCAAAGAGTGTGCCCTGAGAATCAAAGAAGAGAAGATCCGGGATCAACGTATTGCTGAAACCGAAACTGAATACGCTCAAGCTTTTGGCGTTGAGGCCGACCTTAGCGTTATGGACGAGTACTGTGGCATGCTGTCTGAAGGTGTTGCAAAAATCAAAGGCGGACTGCGTCACATTCCTGTATTCATCCTGTAGTTAATCAACGGGGGATGCGCATCCTACACGCATATACTAAACTCGGAGGTGCACAATGACTTTACTGGAAACTTTGGCAGCTTGGGCTCAGCTACATGGCTTTTTCTTTAGCACTACAACAACCCTTTATTCATACGGTGTGCTCAAGTCTACAGAGGTAGTTATAACTGAGGACTACTGTGAAATGCGCGATGGCACTCGGTTTGGCAATGGGGAAATTATACTGATGGCAACTATACCGGCAGAAATGCATGGATTTATCGGTATTGACCTCTATCCTCCTATCTTTGCAGATAACCAGCTTAATGGCTTTCTAAGCCCAACATTTACAAGTGAAAGGCTAATGGCATTTCTCGAAGCTGAAGAAAAGTATGCTAAAGAACCGCACGCTAAAACATATCATTCAACTCTTAAATTTAGATAGGTTAACAACCGCGAGCCAGCGCGGTATACAAGTACTGGCACAAAACTTGGAGGTAGTTATGCGATTCTTGTATCTGGTAAAAGTAGGCAGCAACAGGGCCACAGCATTCCGTAAACCTGAAGAAGTAACACTCTTTGATCAGCAGAAAGCCGCAGAAACTGGTTACAAGTGGTTGAATGAGGAGGAAGCCATTGAAGTAAATCTCATGGTTCCTAACTCCAGCAATCACTACGGAATTATCTCTAAAGAAAGAACCTGGCAAGTTCCTGTGAAGATCGAGGATAACGCCATATGGTGTCACTGGCTTATGAAGTGGTACGCAGTTCGTGAGTACCGTGTTAAAGGTAAAATACCTTCTAAGCAGGTAATGCGTGAGATGGAAGTGACATTCCGCCTCAATTCTGGCATTCCTATTAACCACGACATCAGCTTTAACTGGTAACATGCTGCAACCGCGAGCCAGCGCGGTATACAAGTACTGGCACACATTCTTGGAGGTAGTTATGTTTAACGCATTTGGTTTCCTCGTTGCCCCGTTCTGGTCCCATGCATTCATGATGTTCCGCAAAGATCCAAACGTTGAATTCGGTCACTTCCGTGTTGGTGCTCTGCTGCTTGAAACTGTCTCTAGCAACTTCCTCTTCGTGGCTGCAAAGATCACTGACCAGGTTCGTAACCCCATCAGTCTGCAGGCTGACGACTTGGTAAAAGAACTGGAAATTCTACTCACTGATTACACTGAAGGTCTCCGGTGTGCTGGAGAATTCCTAAATGAAGTTGCAGTTATTACAGAAAAGTACCATAATAGAGCACACTGTTCATCTTGTAATATACGCAATAAGTGGTGCGATGACTACGATTGCCCAGCTATTAGCACTGCAAGTCCTGAACAGGAGAAGCGTGATGACAAATTTATACGAGACTACGAAGCCAGGAAGTAGTTACTTCGTATATCTCCACGGCTATCACTATCTTATAATAGGTAAATTCTGTTATGAGATTACCTCACTCGAAAGTTTAAAATAACTTTCAGCTACAAGGTCAGAAGACGATTGGTAAGCCAATCACAGCACTCAATGACCACCAACTTGTTTCAAGGAGAGTGTCAAATGGAAAAATATATGATCAATCTCATTCAGCAGGGCATCGCAGCAACTCGTGCAATCGGTCTGGCACAGGCAATCGAGAATCTCAACAGCGAACTCTGTAAGCTGGACCTTGCTGGTCTGCGTGTACTCTCTGACAAAGGTATCATCGGTCAGCTGGATATCTATGCCCGCGAAGAAGGCGTTCGTAATATTGCAACTGAACTCTACAATAACAAACTCCGTAAAGCTGTTAGAAAGATTGACTTCGATGAATTTCCTAGCTTCTCTGACAAGCTGATGTTCCTTGCTGAAGAAGCAGCAGAAGTTGATATTCCTGGTGCACATATGATCTGCCGCTCACTGACAGATCTACGTAAACTGTATGTCCTTCCTGGAATGCTGTTTAGCCGTCTCGCTCAGCAGGCTGAGAACATCTCCCAGGTAAATGGGGTATTAGATGTTGACGGTCTTAACCTGCGTATGACACGTAAGTATAAAGATGCTTACAGACATCTGGATGACGAGTGTCGCCTTGGTAAAGTCGAAACCCTCAGAAGCATCGAGCGTAGTGGTGCTGATGACGAGGATGGCGATTCCGGATCTAAACTCCTGTTCATTCGTGTTACACAAGACACGAGAATTGATGCAACCCCTGAACAGATCAAACAGGCAATACGCGATACCTATACACACCAGGGTTGTGGTTGTGAACATGACTGCTGCCGCTGTATCTCACAGACAGTTGGTAGAATGAAGCGTCTCCGTGTTAACAACTTCAATGACAATGAGATCTGGGTAATCCAGGTTTCATGGTATCGCAACGTTTAATACCTGCTTAGACCGCGAGCCAGCGCGGTATACAAGTACTGGCACAAAACTCTAGGAGCGTGTACCATGGCTGCATATTTCCAACTTATCAGTTTCAAAACCGGTGAAGCAACTCCCTTCAACCAGATCGACGATGAGATCTGTGCTGCATTCGATCACCCTGTTGATCCTGACCGTTACATCTGTGGCTGGTACGATGCAATTGGCTGCCGTGTAGCGACTGGTAGTTCTCTTGATGAGGTTCGTACTACCTTCATCAGCTACATCATCGAAGCTATTGCTGACGAGCGTAAGAAAAACCAGGTCAGGTACTACACTGATCTGATCGGCATCCTTAACTGGATTACCAATCACTATACTACAAATGCTTGGTACTCCCGCGGTAAGTAACTTAACCTACCTTCCCAGCGTGTGGGGATGCACACGCAAGGAGAATACAAAAATGAGAACTAAAACTAAGAATCCCTACTTCATGGCTCTTTACAAGTCTTACTGGACAATGGACGGTTACTGTCTCCGCTACGGCCACAGTGTCTGGGCTAAAGCATTTACCGGTTCTGTTCTCGGTAAACTTCCTAAAATGACTGACGATGATCCTACTCGTTCAGCTATCATGACCTCTGATAATGGTAACTCAGTTGAGTTTCTTCTGACTGCTAGCTCTGGTCGCCGTCGTAAACACCGCGTATTTTGCTTCTGTAACAAATGTGGAACCTTCATCCCTGCTGGTCGTATTCACCAGCACACCTGCTAACTATTAACCAACCTTCCCAGCGGCTGGGGATGCAGCCGCACGCACTTTGGAGGTGCAAAACTATGAGTAGAGATTGGACATGCGCCATCTGTGGAACCACGATGTTCTCGAAGTGCCCTGCACAGCGGTCGGTATTTGAGGGCCCGAAGATGTCAATCATCAATGCTATTCTAACCACTAAGAAAGTTGAAAGCTTTAGCGGTCCGACTGCAGAACTGTTCATCGCCTATACCGGCGATAAGAAGCATACCACTGGTCAGATGCTTAAAGACATGATCCAGATGGTAACTGAAGATGAGCACACCTTGGTCAACATGGGTTGTAACCATCGCTGGGTTCTTAGCAGTGAAACTGAAACTGAATGCTCCCTCGGGTGTACTCATAGCAATCTCACTGACATTCCGCGTATCAAAGCTGAACAGGATGAACCGAAAGAGTATACCATGCAGGACATGCTTAGGAAGTTTGACAGTGCTATAGATCTGGTAACTGAACAGGCACGTCGGTATGTCAATATCAGCAAGGATAGTTATGATATTCCTGTTGAAGAAGACTTTGCTTACCTGGCGCATACCACAGGTAGAATGCTTCGTGATATCGGTGAAGGTAAGCATCTTAAGCCTGCATACAGGGTTCGTATGGCTGGTAAGAGCTGGCGCGATGCCACCAGTTACTGCTACTTTAATCACGAAGAAGATGCTGTTAAATACTGTGTTGGCTATCGTCTTCTTTCTCCTGATTACCACATTGAGCTTGACAAACTAAACGACCACCAGGATAGTTATCAGCAGATAGACTTTGAACTCAATATTCCATGCGCTATTTGTGGTGAGACTAAGAATGATGAACTGCTTATCCGTAGAGATGGATCAGTTGTTCATGTTTCATGTAATCGTACTGAACTCGGTGATAAACGTACTCAGAAACGTATGCGCTCCATCAAACTCGGAGAAGTAAATCAGCGTGGTGAAGATTTTGCATACGGTGAGTTCAAACGAGACTATGAACTCGATGACATGTACATGTTCCACACAAGCCGCAGCGGCTTGACTATGCGTATCTTTAAATCTTGCACTATGCATGAACTTAATGAGATTGAACGTGATATTATCTCACGTCTGAAACCCTTCACTGTCGATGTACCAAAACGTAGGAAGGTGAAGGCATCGGGCGAAAAACCCTAAGTAATCGCGGCTCCAGTAATATCCCGCCCGGACCCGAGGCGGTTAAAATATCGGGCAACATACATCGGAGGTGTCACATGTCTAAAATCGAACTGGAAATCGCACGCACACTGGATGGCTCAACTCCTTACATGGCAGCTATCCTGATCGATTCCTATGGCGACAAACTGCTCAAGGAATTCAAACTCGAAGACATCGATCAGAATAATCCTGATGGCTTCAAACCGATTGACTACTTCACTCCTTGTGCTCACTGTGGAGTACCTGTACTGGACTGTAACTACGAGAATGGAAGTGACTGCTGTGACCGGTGTAATAACGGCCACCTCAGCGGCATTGTGCCACCCCCTAAAGCTGAAGTCAGCTACGGGGCTTTTGTTCCTCTCACCATTCATGAGGAACCTACATCACACCTGGAGGTAAAAACAATGGAAGAGCGTATCAAAGTCGCACGGCAAGAGGCTGAAGATGAATTCTGGGCAGTAATAGTTAAACACTTCCCAGAAGCTACTAACGGTGCTTTTTACATGAGTGACATGGAAGATATCATGCTCTCATGGGTTAATCACTGGGTTGAGAACAATGTGCCCACAACCTGGAAAGATATCGAAGGCAAACCTGAAGACTGGACTGAAGGTATGTACCTTCGTTACCCCGGTATTTGGCATATGCACCAGACTGGTGGTGGATGCATGGTTGTTACCACTGACAATGTAGTGGTAGATGCTGAACACCGCTACCTTGGAGTTACTTCAGAATGTGTAGTTGTTTACACTGATACATTTGAAGAAGGAAGCTTTCTCAATGTATGGAAGGATTGTAATGCCTGGACATTAGGAGATAACCCGTGTGTCCTCATGAATATACTTGATGAAGCATTTGGTGGTAGCTGTCTCTGGAATACTGGTCATCTGTTCGACGATATCATGACTATAGCCAAGTCCGGCAAGTGCTAACAGTTAACCAACCTTCCCAGCGTGTGGGGATGCACACGCAAGGAGATGTCAAGATGGCAAACATTAAGAAGCTGGCCGAGTATGTTAAAGGTATCTGTCCACTGCATGAAGACCTGGACTACAAGGAACTGAAAGCTTTTGAAGAAGCCTACCAGGAAGAGGGTCTTTCTCTCTACAATGATTTCATCCGGCATGAAATCCAGGCTGATGGTGTCCACTACTTCTATGCCTGTAACATCTGTGCGCCTAAAGATGAAACTGTAATTCATGAGAAGATTCTTCCGATTGAGACTGACTTTGTCTACATCGGTCAGGCTCCTGCGGATGATGAGCGTTACTCTAACTACACTTCCTGGCTCACTAGCAAGGCTCTTAAGCTTCAGCTGATCAATACTTACGGCAATCCTCCAGAAGGTGCACGTCTGTACCTGAAGAATGAAGCAGATGGCTACAAAGAGCTGGTATGTGAGTTCGATACTCGCTTTCCAATGTCCTACGCCTATGCAATGATGCTTGAGCATAATCTGCCTGAAAAATGGTCTCCTGGTGCTCTTGAATTCCTGAAAGAGCAGACAAGTAAGTAGTATTAACCACAAGGTCAGAAGACGATTGGTAAGCCAATCATAGTATTCAATGACCAACAACTTAAACTTTGGAGGTTTACAATGGCAACTGCACTCGAAAACTTGATTGCACAGGGTATTCCGCAGAAGATGGCGGAACGTATTATTGCTCAGGTTCAGAAAGAATCTGAACCGAAGAAAAAGAAGGGTAACTTCTTTCCTGGTATGTCTTCCTCTTCTAAGAAAGTGGATCTCGAAATTGAAGTAACCACTATCTGTGAATGCTGTGGTGATACTCAGGTTAGCACTCGTACCATTCTCGCTAATGCTGATTCTCCTAAAACCCTCAAAACAGCTACCATGCTGTGCGATAAGTGTCCAGACTACTTCCGTGCACTGACTCATGAGCAGCTCGTCTCTCTTGCTCTTGTACGTCACCACGCTGGTATCATGCATCAGCATCCACGTGATAAAAGCCAGGTAAAGTTTGCAAAGAACAACACACCTGAAGAGATCGTTCATCTTCGTCTGAACGTTCACTAATTCATTAACCTACAAGGTCAGAAGACGATTGGATAAACCAATCACAGCACTCAATGACCACCAACTACATCCTTGGAGGATGCCATGAATGCACTTACAATCGCTATAGCCGCAGTACAGGAACACATCAATGCTCACTGCACAGTTCCTCCTGAAGTTGTTGAAGCTGAAAAGATTCTCCGTGCAGAACTGGAGAAGCTCAGCAAGAAAGAACTGATCGAGCGTTTTGTCCGCCAGCAGATTAAAAAGTCTGTTAAGGTTGTACAGGGTGATCTGCTTGCTAGCATCTTCACTGACGAGCGTTGCTGCATCCTGACCTATGAGGAAATCAGGGATGAGATCCTCACTCACCTGGAAACTGATATGAAATTCTCAGTTACCAACCTGGCCTGGTATCGCTCACACCTGAGAAATGTTAAGGGTCTTCCTATCCTTAACCCAATGCCGGCCAAAGAGCGTGCTGCATTTGATCGTCAGCTCCTCAAAGACATGATGGCTGAACAGGCTAAGTAGTTAACCATAACCCAGCGGCTGGGGATGCAGCCGCAAGGAGCTACTATGGAATGTCCACTTTGTAAAGGTAATGCGCCATATGATGAAATATGGCAAGACAACGAAGAGTGTAGCATTACTGATTACCGTTGTGAAAACGGTCATTTGGTACAGTTCATCTTGCCGCAGCAGTGGATGACTGTTCTTATACTGACTGAAGACGGTGACGAAATCTATCAGTTCCACTTCGATGATAATAACAACATTACTCGTGTCCTTGACTGGGATCTTGGTAAAGATCTTAATCTGGAAGGTGAAGGAGCCATCCTATGTTACTAACAATTACCGTAGCTCGCAGTGATAGTGGTATTGCCTACACCTGGCAAGATGACCACTTTGATACAATGGAGTTAACACTTGTTGCTCCAGGTACGTACTACGGAAACGACTGTACGTTTGTAGTTAACCCTAACCCTACCCAGGAGGTAAAAGCCATGACAGTTTATGCACCCGAACTCAATGCACTGACAGAACGTCAACTCATCGATGCACTCGAGCAGTTTCATGGCTGCAAACTGGATCTCTCTGACCCAGAATGGAAAGCCACAGTTCTTAAGTATGCTAGGGAAAATTGGTTCCTGGAAGTTGATGAAGACACCGGTAATGTAAAAATCATGGGTGAAGAATGGCAGTCAGGCTTCGGTGAGTTTGTTAAATTCCACTTTGTAGTCATAACAGTGGAATCACGGTATGCTGATATGGGACTCCTCAAGAAAGCTCTTGAGTATGTACGATCAGCTACTACTGTAATCCATAACATGAACGAGCAGCCCATAGAAGATATACCAGCTGGGCTCAAAACCTTGGATGATGAGCTCTGTGAAAGCATCATGTACATGGAAGAAGCAATTGATGAAATGATAACTGCTCCTTCAATAAAGGATATGCTTACACTGTTCAGAAAGGTAAATGACGACTGCATGAGACACGGAAATGACTCAGTTCCATTTTCAGATACTGAGTTCTATGCTGAACAGATTGAGACTATCTATGAGGTTCCTTATACTCAAGCGGAGGAATTGGCACGACGGCTGTCTTTGTTTGAATACTTCCAAAAGGATGCTGAGGATGTAGATGATATCAGTAAGTATAATGATACCTACGAGTCTCACACTCCTGGTCGTATTTATCTAAGTGATGGTATATCCTGTGCTTTAGCAATCGAGTCTACTAAAAACTGGGAACCTCAGTATAAAGAAGAAGGGGCCTGGTATCTGGTAGTTGGTAATCAGCAGTGGCAGTCAGATAATCTTGAAGAGTTGGAATTAGAACTCTTTGACTTCGCGTTATCTGCTGGTTGGCTTGATAAACCTGAAGTTGAAGTTCCAGACTGTTCTCCTGCTGGTGAGCCTTGCTAATATTTGTTTACTTTTAATTCCACATATGGTATAATAATCAAAAGGTCAGAAGACGTCTAGATTATACTGGACACAGCATTCAATGACCACCAACTTGAAACTGGAGGATGTATGAAAACTTTTCTTAGAGCTCTTAGCCTTTCCATTAATGAGATGATTGTTAAGACAGACCCAGAAGAAACATTCTGTGTAACAGTCTATCCATGTGATCTTAATGATGGAAGTGCAATAGTTATGTTTATGGAGTATACACAGTATAACAGCCTTCACGATGCTATGCATGAGTTACACACAAGGCTTTCTGACAAACTCGGCCACCCTGTAGCCATCAGTCATAATCATCCAACTGATGAATGTGTTCTTATTCATTCAGAACCATGTATGGCAGAAATATACTACTCAAGTGAGTGCTGTAAAATGGATGATATCCGCTGTTGTATGGATATTATTGATAACGGCAGTGAGGGTTACCGTGACGAAATACGTTCCTTAGCAGTAGCCGCAGAATGTTTAGCAGAAGGTCTTGGCATTAGCCCTCAGCTAGTTCTTGAACGTCTTGACTGGGATCATGATGTTCAAGCTCAGCTGATCAAACAACTTGTAGACTTCCATAAGTAATTTACTATTAACTACAAGGTCAGAAGCTGATTGGGTAAACCGATCATAGCACTCAATGACCACCAACTATTATCCCTGGAGGATATCATGGACGAAATGAAACGTGCAGAAATCATGAAGAGCTTTGAGCGTAACGCACTTGGTCGTCTTGTTACCAATTCTGAAACTGTACAAGGACTGCCTATTACTACTCGTGACAGTCTCGAGCACTTGAGCATGGATGATCAGATTACTCTGCTCACCAACCGCCTGGCTGAAATTGGTGGTGAGAAGTACCGTGCTGCTGAATTTGAATTCGACGAAGGTCCGTCATGGCCTGGCTTCACAAAGGGCAATACCTGGAATGGCTGGGCATGTCCATACTTTACTAAAGAAGTGGCCATGAACGTTCTTGATTGGATGGGTGAGAGTAATACTGAAGATGAAGCTCTTACCTATGAGGAAACAGAAAATACTATAACCATCATTCAGACTGGCTATGATACAGAACCGTACACCATTGAAGCCAATGAAGATGGTCTCTACAATCTCGGCGGATGTTGGACCTGGTCTGAAAAGACTTACTACTGTGCACTTTGCGGACAGACCTACGATCCAAAAGACTCAGGTGCTGTTGGGGAATTCTGCACTCAGTACTGTAAAGATGAGGCTGAGTTCAATGTGTCTGAACAGGAAACTTATAATAGGGAATGCAAAGTGAAAGAATACAATACTATTATTAAGGATGCCTGCGACTGGCTTTGCGAGAGGAGTGACAGGACTAACTGTAACTACTTCTTATCACCAAATCCTGAAGCTGGGCCGTATGCTATTATCCACTTCATGGAAGCAGATGTCAATGTGGAAATGATATCTACCGAATTGAATCATAACTTCGGAGATACTCTCACTTTCAATCACCAGGACGCACACACTATTACAATCTGGACGAAGGAATAGCATACATAGGAATCAGTGTTACGAACTGGCCTATATAAACTACTTGACCCCATTTCGTAACACTGATTCTGCTTATAGGAATCTACGTGACTTTTAAAACTAGTCGTCGTCACGTACTGGAACTCACAGGCGCCGAGCGAATTCCGCTGTTTGTTTGCCCGGCCACAACGAAACTATAGGAGAAATGCCATGACACGTCTCGAATCCGTAAGAGAAACAGTTCTTAATCATAATGTACAATCACTTAAGAAACGTCATCTCTACCTTGCATACCTCGCATTGCACATGGAGAATCCTGGTCTGCATCCTGATGACTATTTGTATGATGGAAGTGGTTACGCTGGTTGGATGGTACTCCTGGTTGAAGCTACACTTACAACTGGTACCGGCTACTTTCCTGATAACTTTCATTATCCATGTGCTTTCCTCAAAATAGAAGACACACTCACTGAGCTCCATCTCTTTCATGAAGATCTAGAAAGCGATGATCCAGCTGAAGATACAAAACTGCTGGCTATGGTAAATACTCTACAGTACTTTTTTGAGGATATGAAAGGTTCTGAACTCGATGAGGCTGTTGATTCTCTTCAAAAGCTGTATCTATATCATGCTTGTGAAAGTGATACAGAAGAGGAAGAAGCGGAGAAACCAGCAGGCATTTTGAAGGAATGTGCTGATGTTTTAACCTGGATTCAGCAATTTAGCAACTAAAATCAGTACATATTGAGCATATCGAGCCCATTATCGTAAGATAATGGGCTTTATTATGCCCAAAATGTGAATTTAGGGCGGAAAGTCCTCCTTTTCTGAGGAAAAGTAGAGGCAAGAGCTAGCTTTCTCTAGATAAAAGAATATCTTCCACAGCCTATTGATATGGCTCTGTGGTGATGGCGCACTGGGTTTAAAGACCCAGGGGCCGGGCCGGGGTCTGCCTTCCACACCACGGCCGGGAGGTTAGAAATTCCACACAAGGGGATTTGAATTAGTGATCCCTTAATCAGGGAAAAATAATTTCTCCCAATAATTTTTGTGTGTTATTTAGAGCTCACACGTTATATAATATTTATTGTGTGCTGGTGAACCATCAATCAATCCACTAGACTCGAGATTCAAAGTTTGTTCCCTGATAACTTTTTTGTGTACTCTGAGTTCCAAGTATGATATTATGTATTTAATGAGTGAGTGTACCAGCGTGTGTTTCAAGAATAAAAAGTTTCATCCCTGTTGATTATTTTGTGTACAAAGGATACCAAGTATGATATAATTGATTTATACGATGCAGGTAACCAGTCCTGCACGGAAGTACAAACCACGGGAAAAGGAGATTTACACATGAACGCACTGGAAAAAATCAGAGCAGCTCAAACCGCAGCACAGGCAATTATCGCCAGCTTCACCGCCGCCCAGCCGGTCGATGCAGTCGAGACCCGCAAGGCCGAACTGTCCACCATGAAAAAAGATGAGATCATCGCTCTGGTCCTGGAACTCGAGAAGCCCAAAGCCGACAACAAGATCAAGGTCGAGGATGTCGCCAAGGCTCTGATGGAGTCGCCTGAGTGTGCAACACTGACCTGGGGTGATGTCGCGGACCTGATCTGCACTGCTGGTCTCGGCGAGAAAACAAGTCAGGCTTCCATCAGCTCCTATGCCTCCAAGCGTAAAGGCGAGTGGAACATCGTCCCCCGCGAGAAGCTCCGCTTCAATGCCGCTGATCTTCTGGCTGCAGTCGGGCAGTAACCAACAATCTGGTGCATGGCGGGTGGATTATATCCACCCGCCTAATCCTATTTGAGGTTACTTGTATGAACTTACTAGTCCCATTTCTAATCGGCCTTGGTTTAGGCCTACTCTACATTTACTTAGGAGTACATCTATGAACACGCCCACCCCAATGGTGCCGCGGATTACCAAATCCACGGCCGTACCCGCTATTCGCGCCCGCTTCGCGAATGATGGCGATCTCTTGGAACGGTTCGAGGTGGCCAAGGAACAGGCCAATCTCTGGGACGGAGAACGTGATGGTCTCCGTGAAGCCGTCAAGACTATCCAACCTGGCCAGTACATGGCTACTGACAAATGTAATGTGGTCCTGTCCAGGACTGAGTCCGCCAAAGTCATGTACCCGAATGCCTCCGGGAAACACCAACTCGAAAATACTCTACAGACTTCTATCCCTGTCTATGATGGTCTGGAGCCTGGTGCTGATGTCATAGCCCTCCAGCTGGACGGGGTCAAAACTGCCGAACAGCTCGTCGACCTGGTTCTGCACCATGTCCAACGCGGCAAAGCTGAGGCCATCGATTATCTCCAGGCTCTGATCATCGGTTCAGGCGTCGTCGTTGACAATGCTGACCTTTACGAGAAGAAGGGCAGTGAGAAGTCTTCCATCGTCGTACTACCTACGGAGGCATAACATGACATCCAAACAATTGCCAGAAGAGAAGTTGTCTCCAATCGATATCACAGTGGATGAGATGGGTGAGACCTGTACCATTGTCATGCCACTGGCTTTCATGGACACCCGTTCGGAATCCGGCAAGATGGATGTACTCTGTACCACGAACGGCTGGCGGCGGACTGAGATAGTTTGCCCACGTACCGCCGAAAAAATTCAGGTCAATATATTCGTAGGAACACGTGCCTGACGCAATTCCTGGCCCGTGAAACACTGTTCGGAGGGCTGGTACGACTAAGTACCCGCCCTCCTAATAACACTAACTCAAGACTGAGATCCGCCTGCCAGTCATTGCTAAGGCACAACCACCATGACGCACCTAGTGCACGACGGTCAGGCACCTTAGCCGCTGGCAGTCGGATCTGAATCTTGAGGGAGGATACTATGAACAAACTGGATAGAAAGATTATACTTGAGCACGTTGCGGTAGCGAAGACTGCAGCTTGCAGGATGCGGAGTTTCTATCGTTCGTCCGGACTACAGGATGAGGGGTATGAACGGTTCCGCAAACTGGACCAGGCAATTTCCGAAGTCGAGTCGTACTTCTTCAACCAGCCTGATGATCCAGCGGATGAGCATCCTCTGATCTGGGCTCTGAGAACTGCTCTCCGGGATAACCCCAAGGTGACTGACCTGCAGATTGCGAGCCTGGTTCGCCAGACTCTGCCTGAGGGTTGGATACCCAAGATCTTTGAAGCCACACTCGAGGGGTATGACGGGGCAAAGCCGAACTCAAAAGACTTAGTCCGTTGGATAGCCGCACCTAATTTCGAGGCGGCCAAGAAGTACTGCCAGGAAACTGGATTTGGAATCCCAGTCATTGATCTGATCGAAACTGGTCTGAAGTACGCTCCAGCAATGGAGTCTCTCGATGTGGAAGTCAATCGTGAAGGGAGGGTCATATGATAGACGTAAATGAAATTCCTGACCAGGTACTGACAGACATCCTGCAGAACATGGGAGTGGAGGATGGTGATGCTGATCAGAAGGATCTGGAAACCGTTAGCGAGATGTCTGCCGGGGAATGCTTCGACCGGTACCTGATCTGGAATGGAATCTGTGGATACACTGGTCAGATCCTGGAAGCGATTGACGGTCTCCGTGCGGCTGATTCCATACAGGAAATCCAGGAGTTGGTGAACCCCGCCGACGGTGCCGAAGTCAACGCTGACGAAATCTTTACCGATGTCATCAATGTAATCGATCACCACGGGCATATGGGTAACGAAACTCTGAAAACCATAGCCTACGCCACAAGATTAGCAACTAATCCAACAGGCCGTGCATTGGCCTTACTCAAGATAAGGGAGGTATTAGGATGAAAGAGATTACGGAAAGACTATCTGAGACAGCAAAGGATGTCCTGGCCCAGCATTACTTCGATAAGGACTTCGCTGATCTGAACGAAGACCAGGTCGAGGAGATGGATTGCGAAGACGTAACTGAACTCTGGCACCATTATCTCGAGTATGAGGCTGATCCGGAAGAGGTTGTAGCCACCTACTACGCACTTTTCGACCAGTACCATAACGTGAAACTGGATGTCTTTGATCTGGTTTGGGGCATTCTCTTGAAATTGAATCCCGTCGGTTTCAATAGCGCCTATGCTCAGGTCTTAGCCATGACTGGCCGGCTCGGAGAACTTAAAACCTATCTGGAGGAGTTCTCTAATGGCATACCAAAAACGGAATAAGGGACCAAGATATGTTACCACCGGCAACATGATCAAACCTGGTCAGGTTGTCGGTGTTAAACACGAAGCCCATCTTTGGAATCAGTATTTGAAAAAGCTGATGACCGCATTACAAAACCGTGCCCGGCAAGAGGTCTTTAAATCAAGACCTTACGCTGGGCGCTGTGCGTTGTGCGGCAATACTGATACCAGTAAGTTTTACGTAACCTATGATTCACCTCCTCAAATTATGGATCTGTGCCAGAGCCATCACAAGGAGATGTCTCAGCACCGTGGGTCAATCTACGATCAACTCGTACGACACGGACTTAAACCTATCTCATGGGAGGAGTGGAAGAATGGAATGCGACCAGCAAGAGATGACGATGGAGCAGGAAAATGAGCTCAACATCGTCATTGATACACTCAATCGAGAAAAGCGATCGGGTATTAGTAACTGAGTACCATGGCGTGGTTACCGTATACCTGGATGGCAGGCTCCTTCTCCAAACCAAGTCTGGGGCGGTGACTGCTTTCCAGGTCTACAACCACGCGTCAGAGCACTTAGCCCAGCGAATATTGATTATCCTAGGGTTAGCTGATCGGTACTACATAGCAGGTGGTCTGTTGACTGAATATCGAGATGGTATACCCATCCGAACTTATACTCCAAAGGAGTTGTTATGTCAGATAAAAGACTGACGATTAATGAGCAGGCCATTACAGCAGCAAAAGCAATCAACAGTTTATTCGAGGGTACTATACCTCCAATTCCTGAGGGTACTACTATCGAGCAAGTCTGGGAAGAATTGCAGAAACTGAAAGGGAAAGTTAGAAAACCAAGAAAGGTAGATGCCATCAAGCTATTGTTGGAAGATGCCCGCCTTACTGGGTTACCGATCCCTCTCTTAGCCGACATTATCAAACGGATATTCCATAGGCATGGAGTAACCTGTGACACGTCAGACAGTAGCATCCGTTGGTACATATCCCAGAAGACTTTGGACTGGGACATTAAGCAGCGTGATAAAAAGGGCGCAGATCTGGATATAGAAAACCTCTAGCAAGACTAACGACCAAGGGTATTCGACACACGGATACCCCTGGTTTTTATATTTTGTCATATTACGACGCTTTTTGTTTTATTGAAAGTGGCCCTCCTTTTACAACCCTATGAACCAGCGTTTTATTAGAAAAATCATACCTTCGCGAAATGTTCATAAAAGTTGGCTTCACGATCGAGTATGTCGAAATTTCGATACTAGGATAACTTCAAAACAATAATAGCTCCTATAATAATAATAATAAATGATTAATTTAAAATAAAGTATATAGCTATTTTTTCTTGTGTCTCGTCCTTGACGCAATTTTTTTCGATTGCGTTAGGCCTGTTACACTTTTTCGTCGGCTAACGCGATCGAACGACGAAAAACAGCTATATTCGTTTTTCGTAAAAGTATCAAAAGGCTACTATATACTAGGTACTCTAAGAGCACCAAAAATACACCAAGTAAATTACTTAGATTACAAAGGAGTTAACCATGGCAGTAACAGACACTTTCAATCCAGGAGATAGCGTAAGAGTGCTAAAGGAAGGTAATCACCCATTTAGATTATACACTACATTGGATGTAGAAGAACATTATGATCCTGTTAATTGCTGTGATCAGACGGTTAGGTGTAAAGGTCTAAGTGGACATCCAGCTGAATTCAGAACGTATAACGTACCAGTAGATTGCATAGAAAGGAATATACCATGAACGATAATGAAAAACTCATGTGGATGTTTACAGAGATACACGGCCCTATAACGGGCGCGTGCTATACAGAACTCGTTTTCGACGAAAACGAGAATCCTATCGCTGTTAATGTAATGAAGAATGGTAATCTCTGTTGGACAGTAGCTAAAGCTGATCTAGTATTTGATTTACTTATAAAGCGGCATGAGGCTAGCGTGAGTAACTTTAACCGTTTTATAGATGAAGTTCAGGAAGATTTACACGGAGAAGATATATCACCTGAGATGGCTCTGCAGCGGATCATTGAGTTAGCCAGGTTAATAAAGGAGCATGTATTATGATAATGCCTACTATACGGGAGTTTATCCTAGGTTGTTACAGACTTTTTACGGAAAAGATAAGAAACATATTTTGTAAACATACATGTATGTTTCGCAAGAAAGA
>Ga0066599_100000027_pt1 | contig 18642 bp, 44 predicted proteins | sample InisedmetaG_FD_60065 | JGI IMG/M metagenome (GOLD analysis project Ga0066599, IMG submission 60065) | Freshwater pond sediment microbial communities from the University of Edinburgh, under environmental carbon perturbations - Initial sediment | ecosystem: Environmental > Aquatic > Freshwater >...
GATATGCTCCCAGTGGCGCTCACCGGTCGGATGGGCAACCCCGCACTGTCCACATACCCATGGCTCGGACGACGGATGGAACTCGGCCATCCAAAACTCGCCGTCGCTGTCCGGCGGTTCCCACATCGTCCCCGACCAGTTCGACTCCCGTGCCAGCGCGAAGTACGCCTTCCCACCGGCGAGCACTTCTGCCGTCATTCCGGTTGACGAGCCGCTGAAATGCTGCGAGCACTTCGCCGACAGCACGGTCAGCACCTTCGTGATCTTCGGAAGCTCGGGCTGTCCGTCGTCCCGCCGGAACTCGTTCTCCGGTCCGATCATCTCGTTCAACGTCTGAAGCGCGATCTTGGGGGAGCGAAGCTCGTCCTCACGCTTCCTGTTGTCGGCGTCCATCTGAGTGTAGATGTCGCCGAGGACGTCGCCACCGGTGCGTCCCTTGCCCTCACGCTTCGCCTCGTCGGCGAGGAACTCCGGCATGGTCATGACCATACAGCCTGTCATCGGATCTTTGCGGGGCATATGGCCCTCCTCGCCTAACCGGTCTGTTACCGTAGGCTAGTTCGTGACTCCGGCCAGCATCCGCCAGAGGTCAACGACCTGCGTATGGATGCCCGCCAGAGCGGCAAACGCCTTGTCGTCATGCCGAGCGTCCAGAAGCGCCATGCGCACGGCGTCCTCGATAATCGCAACGCCGTCGATCAGCGCCCGGTCGTGGTCCTGCACAGCTTCCTGTTCTTCCTTCGACTTCTCTGCGATTGACGGCGGGTTCGTCCCGCCACGGATTGCATCGATGAACATCTTCGAGTAGAGCAGAGACGTTCCGTACTTGGCGCGAAATGCCTTGATCGCCTGAATGATCTTGCCCTGACGGACTTGGGTAACGACCTCGTTCCAGATGAACAGAAGCTCTTCTGCCGGAATTCCTTCGCGGACGAAGTCAGCGACCTCCCCCGGAGTCATGTGGCCAGCTTCGGGGTTCTGTCCGACCGAAAGAAACGTTTTCCAGTCCATGTCGTGCCTCCTACCCTACCGGTCTGTTGGTGTAGGGTTTGTCCAGTCAACTGGACGTAAGTCTGGGCCTCCGGGCCGGAGTCGAACCAGCGATTCCAGGTCCTCGCAACCACCGGAGGATCTTCGGGCAGAGTCACCCGTCTCTCTGGGAGCGGTTTACCCCTGCCCTACGCCCGCACCTCTAGGCGGCGGGTCAGCCCTTCTACCCTACCGGTCAGCCTGTGTAGGCTATCCGTAGACGACCTCTCCGAACAGGCCTTGCTGAATGAGCGCGTCCACCGCCGGGGCGTCCCACGCCGAGCCGTCGAGGATCATGCCGAGCTTGACGCGGCCATTCCCGAGCCACTTCGCCGCGAGTTCCCCGAACGCCTTGCGCGCCTTGTCGAGCGTCAGCGTGTGCACAGTGTCCGGATTGTCGCTTTCCTCGTCCGTGAACGTGTACACGTGTCGCTTGTAGTCCCACGACTGTGCGGTGAGCGACACACTGTACTCGGGAATGTTCTGCAGGATTTCTTCGAGCAGCGCCTCAACGTCTTCGTCGGGAAGGTTGATCGTCAGTTCCATGTTCGTCCCCTTTCACCTATCCGGTCAGAAGGCGTAGGGTAAAAACAGCGCGAGCCTCACAGGGTTCCTCAGCGGCCTCGCCACTGCGTGTGGCGGATAGCACGGGAGGAAAGCTTCTATGAGGCTCGCGTACGATCCGTTTTGTTTCGTCTACGACTGTTCCACAGCCCCGAACCCGAACACGCCGCGACCTCCGGCCGATAGGTCGATTTTCGGTGCCTCTCCGGGACTGGCAAGGGCTAGTTTGACCTACCCCTGCGTCGGTCTAACTCCTGCCCGAGACTCACCTCCGTTTCTTAAGCGTCAAACTGGGATCGAGGGCGGTTAAGCTTCGCCGGTATCGTTTTCCGGGTTCCGGGGTCCGTGTTCCGTATGTCCGGGTCCCTTGTCACAAGTTCCCCCGCAGGAGTTCTTTGACATTTAGTATTCCGGGGTCCGGTGTCCGTTCTTCCGTGGTCCGGTATCGAGTCCGTTTGCTGTTATCCCTTCTCGATCCCACATCTCGCGTTGTCAAAGATCCCTGCGTCTCTCACCCTACCGGTCAGTACCCGTAGGGCTTTAGGAGTCTTCCCTCAACAGCGCTTCGAACGTGTCAACCGCATCACGAAGCGCAACTGACCACGCGACGGCGTACGTGTCGTTGACCAGCTGCTCGACAATGGCAAGCTGTTGCTTCGCGCAGAGAACCAGCGTCCGAAGCTTGACCTTGAAGTCCTCGTAGCCAGCCTCGTCCAGCACTTCCATCGCTTCCAGCACGTTTTCCTCTCTTTCTGAAGTAGCGGCCGGGGTCTGTGTTTCCCCGGGATATGGGACGGTCCGGTCGTACGGCACCGCCGGGTCCATGTCTGCCAGCGCACGTCTCGCGGGGTGTTCCCCGCCTCGCTACCTCTACCCTACCGGTCTGCTTGTGTAGGCTGTTCTGCGAACATCGGGACGGTCAGGTGCAAGGGCTCGGGGTGTTTGTTTTTAGGCCCGCTTTATCCCCGTTTTGCGGTAGGTGGCCAGTCTACCCTTCAACGCGCCCCTGCGCCCGACCGTCCCGATTTCAGTACTCGTCCGCGAGCATGATCGTCAGCACGAGCCGGAGACCTTCCTGCCCGTTGTAGTCGTCGATCTTCCAGAAGCACTTGTCACCGGTGGACAGCACGAACGCGCCGAAGTCGTGTTCCCCGTAGGGATCGTTTCCCTCGGAGAAGTCCGTGAAGTCGCGGACCGTCATGACCGCTTCCATCGCGAAGATCGCGCCCAGCGAGTTGATCCCCTGCGTCAGCATGACCCGGTCGTCGCGGTGCGGCATCATGATATTCGCCCGCATCTTGTCGTTGCGATACGCCTTGTCCTTCGCCGTCATCTCAGTCGTGGGCATTTGAGCCCCCTTTCATCCTACCGGTCAGCCGGTGTAGGCTAATCGTTCAGCGCCTCGATCAGCCCCATGTGCGCGATGGACAGCGCCCGATAGACCTCGTTGGCCTTCCCGGTCGCCGGACTGAGCAGGGACGAAAGACAGTGCATGGCCTCTTCGATGTGGGCCAGCGCATCTGACGCCACCGACGGGGACACCTTCGCCTTGATGTCGTCAACGTCGATTTCCGACTCCCGAGCGATCAGCGACATACGATACCGCCTCTCAGTACCCGTTGACCCTGCGCTCACCCACCGTCTGCCCGGACTCGTTGAACACCCGGAACAGGCAGTAGTCCGGCCCCGGCTCGTCAAAGTCCGAGCCGTATACTTCGATCTTCGACGTCAGCTTGACGATCTCTGCGGGGAAGCCCGGTCCGAACGGGATTCGTTCCGCCGCCATCTGTACGGCCCGCGTTCCGACTTTCGTTTCGATCAGGTGCATGTTGATCTCCCTCATACTACCGGTCAGAGGGCGTAGCCTAATCCTCGTCGTATCCCTCGTGGTCGTCTTGGCAGCACTCGCAGCGGAACACCGACTTGATGGGGTTGTCCTTGTCAAGCCGAACGATAGTCAGCTCGACAAAGCCGTTGATTACATCGCTTCCGGTGAACGTCTCGCCGCAGTCGTCGCACGTGAACTGCATGTCAGGCTTTACGCCACGTGATCCGAGAATGGCCATCGTTCGATCTCCTGAGAGCTGTACGGACGGGGGGCGCTTTCCTGTTGCAGCGCGTGGGTGTGTGGCGCACCCCCGGTCCCTGCCGAAACTAGCCCTTCCGGCGGGCCTGCCGCGCCAGCCGGTCCACGAGGACCGCCAGATTGCGGCGGATCGTCGCCAGCGGCACGAACTGACCCTTGCGGGCACCGTTCACGAAGCGGAACGGCCCCACGGGCACCGTCGCCGTGGCCGTCTCGACCTCGATCTCGATCTGCCCGGTCCGACCCTTGTACGGCAGCATCACCTTCGTCGCCATGTCCTACCTCCTTTGGCCGTTTTGGCCTCTTATTCCCTCACCCTACCGGTCAGCTAGTGTAGGGTAATCCTCTGATTCAGGTCCGCGATTCCCGCGATATCTTGACCAGAAAGTCGTTCAGAATGCCCGGGTTTTCGGCTACGTCAACGAATCCCCGAGGAGCGCAGACGTACGTGCGGCCGTCGATGCTCACCTCGTCGCCGACAGACATCGACCGAACCTTGAACCTTTCGGCGAGTTCCCCAGTGACGCCCGGGAAGGCATGGTTGAACGCCCGGAACATGTCCTCCAGCGCCGCGTCCACAGTGGCACCGTTGGCCGTGACGTCCATCGAGGGCGGGCACGGCGGGAACGACCGATACGTCACTCTTGCCGCATATTTCATGGCAATCCTCCATCCACCCTACCGGTCAGCGGGCGTAGGGTAATCCCCTCCATAGATGGAGTCCCGCTCCGTCCCCACCCCACACCTGGCAGAAAGGCGCAAACGGGTGCGCACTATAGTCGCGCGTGCATATACGCGAGCGCGGAGGTGCCCCTTATCGTGACGTGCGTTTACGCGAGCGCGGAGGCAACAAAAAGCCGCCCCAAAGCACACGCCTTGGGGCGGCTGGAAAGGGGGCTATTTGTTGCGGAGCACCGAGCAGTTGTTGCGGAGCGCCGAGCAGAAGAGGTCGTCCGTCGGAAGGTTCGACAGTGCCACGCTGAGCGTGAGAGCGCACGGGTAGTATCCATCCTCGTCGCGCTCGCTGCTGGCGTAGCGACCCGACCTGTGCCGGTGCTTCCGCGAACCTTCGTAGACTTCGAGCGTCATGTCGTCGAAGTTGACGACGTAGCCCCACTCGCAGAAGAGGCTATGCTTGATGAAGTCGGAGCCGTCGAGCATGACACCGGCCTTCAGCATCTCCGGAAGATTGCCCTGCAGGCCACGAAGCAGGCAGTACATGTCTGCCGGTGTACCGGTGCCAGTGTCGGTATCTAGATACTCCCGATGCCTCTTGATGAACTCCGGCGTTGGCTTCTCGTCTTCCCTGACGACCACGAGCCTGTCCGCAGCTTCCGCGGCCCGCTTTTCCTCCGCCAGCTTTCGCTTGTTCTTCATGAGATTCCGGCAGTACTGGAGCACGTCAAGCCCGAGTTGCTCTGGATAGCTGTCGTTGTGATTGTACGACAGCTTGTCCACGCCCTTGATCCGAATGCCTACAACTCCTCTGGTTGACATGTATGTCTCCTCTTACCCTACCGGTCTGATCCTGTAGGGCGTTGCTCCGGTCGGAATCGGGCCACGAATCGGGCCACTGTGGCCCTTTTCTACTCCTGCTTGAAGTGGCCGAGGAGCACCGAGCAGCACTCCCGCAGCTGCGAACCCCGGCCGAACTTCTCGGAGTACTTGACGCCCAGCTGTCGGCACGCCCACGAGGCCAGTACGTCCGCCCCGACACCCATGCGCTTCTCGCCGATCTTCGTGCAGCCCGTGAGCCGGGCACCCTTGATCTCTTCGGGGTGGTGCTCAATCGCATGCACCGGGACTGCGCTGGAGTCCAGCCCGACGTCCTCGGCGAAATTCTGAGCACCATCGCGGGTCAGAATCCCGTGGTCGCACTCGGACAGTTCCTCAACGGCCTTGATCGCCTTCTCGTTCACGGCTACTCCCCCTTCGTGGCATTCATCCTGTTGACCATCACGCCGAGTCTGTCGTACGCCCGGCTGACTCGCTGATAGCGTGCCTTCATCCGATCCCACGTCTCACTCCACGGGTCAACCATATTGCGCGCTTCGACCAGCCTCAAAAGCTTGGTTCGAAGGGCATAGTGGGCCTTGACGTACCTCTGGACGCGATCCTCTTCCCTCTTCCGGCTGTCCTCTTCGGCCTTCATCTGGGAGAACCTGTCGGGAGAGATGTACGTGAAGTCATCTTTGACGATCTTGCCGTTCTCCACGCGCTTCTTGAAGCACACGACGCACAGCGTCGTATCACCGTTCCCGCTGCGCCAGTACTCGTGATGAATCCTGAGGTCGGCCATGCACCAGTGGCATCGAATGGGCTTGTCGCTCGTCTGCTGAACTCCCTCGTCCATGTCGATCTCTGAGTCGCCGATTGCGATCTTCATGTTCCCTCCATCTATCCGGTCTGTCGGCGTAGCCTGTTCGGTCTCGTCAACGGCCGACAGCAGAGCGGTGACGCGGCGAGTCCTGTCGCCGCAGCTAAGATCGATTTCGAGCTTCATGCCGTTTCTGGATCGGTGCGAAGCCAGCGACGTGATCTCCCAGTCGTCATTGCCGACGTAATCGACCACGACGCTCTGATAGTCGGCCTCGTTTTCCAGCCAGTCCGCAAGGTCGTGTATTACGGAGTCGCCGATATTGCCCACGATTACCGCCTTTCAACTATCCGGTCAGCCTCCGTAGGCTATCTCGTCACTGCCGTGATCGCGCAGACACGGACTCGCGCACCCTGCCGGGTCCATCCGGCCTTCGTCGTCCGATGCCTCTTGGCCAGCCCCTCGGCGATCTCGCGGGCCTCTTTCTGGCTCTTAGCCTTGATGGTCAGCTCGGTCTGAAACTCGACTTCCTCCGAGACCCGGACCTTGAAAGTCAGCTCGTCAGACGGCCTCGCCCCGACGGCAGCGTTGAGCCGGATTCGGAAGTCGTCCAGCGCCTCCAGCCGCCCCTTGTCGCCCTCGCTGCCCCACGGGTCGTTGAGGATGGCCTTGCGGGCCTCTGCCTCGATCTCCCTGCTGATGGGAACGCCCTGAAGGATCAGCACGTACACGATTGAGAGTATGGCCACCGCACTGTCGTCCTTGCTCTTCGCAGCTTCGGTGGCGATCAGCTTCTCGATAGCCTTGACGTTCGCCGGGGACGTCAGCACCACGCGAGCCGCTTCCGTCGACTTCGGGCTCTCGATCCCGGCCCCAGTCTTGGCATCCCACTTCCAGCCTACGGCACCCTCAAGCCGCCCCACGGCGTCCAGCGCCTCGTCACCGCCCAGTATGTCCTCGCTCCACCAGCCCATGACTACCTCCCGATCTCTTCCCACTCGCCGTAGTCGAAGACGACTCGTCCACGGCTGTCGAACACCTTGATATCGTCGTCACCGCCATCGAAACCTGAGTCGCCCCACGCGATTGCGATCTTCTCGGCGTCCTTCCGGCTGTCCTGAACATCGACCGCCTGAATGACCCCGCATCTGGCGACTACTGCCACGAAGCATCCTGACTTTGCCACCGTAGCCCCTATCTGGCGTACCTTGCTGCGCCGTGCGTTGCGAGCACCCGCATCTGATACTCGATCTGCTGATACCGAACCCTTGACCGATCCCACTCGGCACTCCACGGGTCGAGCGTACTTCGCTTCTCCAGTAGCCGGAGCTTTTCCGACTCAAGCTCGGCGAGCCTCGTGGTGACTTCCTCCGGTATCATCGATCCCTCCACCCTACCGGTCAGTTGGCGTAGGGCTTTAGTCGTCAAGGTCTTCCGCGTCATCGATGAAGACGACGCTTACCGCGACGGCTCGGCCGCTCTTGTCGACGTTGACGAACAGGTCGTATCCGCCATCACCGTAACCGGTGGACGACACGACGGCGAAGCCCTCGACGATCCCTGCCGGGCGCGTAACGTCGCACACATCTTCGTACAGCTCGTCGGTGAGCCTTCCGTATTCGATGGAGTCGCTGATTGACATCTGTCCGCTGTCTACGCAGACACAGCCGTGGCGGTCGCTGGGGGTGAACTTGGCCTTCGACCCCTTGAGGTAGGCCGTGAGCCGCGAGACGCGGGTTCCAAACTGGCCTTCGTTGCTCTCTTCGATCTCGCCAACCCACGTCCCCTTGACGGCGAAAAAGCCCGTCCCGCCGCCAGCGTAGCACGGGTCGCTGACCATGATCCGGCCCGACTGAATCTCGAACGTCCCGACGCGCGTCTTCTTTGTCTTCATCTTGAGCATGTGACCTCCTCGTACTACCGGTCTGTCGGCGTAGGCTATTGGAGCCGCTGATCGACGGTCACGACGAACTTGATGGTGACCCCGTGAGTCTCGCCCCCGTGCCGGAGTACGACGACGAGTTCCCCATCATCGAATTCGGACGAGTCGATGTCCCACTTGTAGTCTTTCGCGTCTGATATGGTAGCTGGCAGCGCGTCGTCGATGTAGAGCCCAAGATCGGCTACCAGAGCATCTCCGAGCTTCGCGCAATCCGACTTCTCAAGCTGACGAAGTTTCTCGGCAGCGTATGTTGCCATTCGAGAGGCAATTGCCCTCTTCGCCGCTGTCTTACAATTCTCGACTTCTTCTGGGGTCATCTCTCCCTCGCTCTCTGCTCTACCATACCGGTCTGTCGGTGTAGGCTATCGGAACCGTTGATCGGCAACCACGGTGAGCTTGATGGTGATCCCGTGAATCTCATCACCGCGACGGAGTACGACGTACAGCTCCCCACCCTTGAACGCGGCCGAGTCGATGTCCCACTCGTCGCCGTTCGTATCTGAGATGGTCAGCGCCCGATTTGCGGTCTCGTTGTCGAGGTAGGAACCCAACTCGTTTACCAGCGATTTTCCTAGGTCCATACAAACCTCCTCTCACCCTACCGGTCTGTTGGCGTAGGCTAAATCTTGTGGGTGTGCATCGAATCGCGGTCAACGGTCCAGCCGAACGACTTCCAGCGGCCTTCGGTCCATTTCGGGTCCTTGTCAGTCGAGTGCTTCGCAACCCGAATTGAAACGATTACGGCCGGGTTGGTGACGCCGCCGCACTTCACGATCATCGACGCGTCAAGCTCTGAGCACGGAAAGCAACAGTCGTATCGCAGCATGTCGATTGGAAACCACGTCCGGCCGCTTCCAGTTACCTGCACCGTATGAATATAGGTCATGTAGCCCTCCTCACCCTACCGGTCAGCTTATGTAGGGTAATTGGAAGCTCGCGCCGGGCGCAAACGGGGTTCGCAAAATAGTAATTCGCGCGTTTACGCGAGCGCGGAGACAGGTCTAGTGAACGACGCCGGAGGTGACGGATACCTCGTTGACCACGACGGTACGGTAGAGGATCTGCACGGCAACTTCTGTCGGTCTGTTTCGGTGCTCGATCACGCGGGCGACCCGGCCGACCCGGCCGCGAGCGTACTCCGGAACATCTTGCGTATTCGCGAGTTGTACCGCATCGCCGGGAAAGAGCATCTGTATCTCCTCACATCTCTATAGCTCGACCGAGACAGTTTCGTCAAGTCAAATCCCGAGGACGCCGTTCCTGCAGGACTCCTCCAGTGCATTGAGCACGTCGTTCAGCGTGAGCGAGGCGAAGTGCTTGCAGTGCTTGTGCTGGACGTAGCCCCGACACGAGCAGTAGCACTTACCGTCGTTCCGTGATATCCGTATCTCGTGGAACGTCCCCGGAGACGAATCGCTTTCGAACCGCTTGACCACGATTGGTGGCGGACCGCCGCTTCCCATGACGCCCTCCCTCACCCTACCGGTCAGTCGGTGTAGCCCTCAGTTCCCGACACCCATGTAGGTGAACTTGTCGTCGCCCTCGATCTCGCCGGAGAAGAAGCGAGTCTCGGCGAGAAGTGCCTCGCTGTAGATGGCCGCGTACGTCTTGCCGTCCGACAGGAGCATCAGCTCGCCGTCGTGCCACCACTTGGTTTCCCGGTCGAATTCGATGGTCGTGCACTTCGACGCCGGGATGATCTCGGACTTCTCGTCCTTGTCCCACGCCGAGCCGACGATTGCCGTGTCCCCGGAACGGTACTTCCCGGTTTCGGGGTCGTCGACGTGAGCAAGCAGCGTCTTCATGTGCTCGTCGAATTCCTGCTTCGTCAGGGCCTTCACGTCTTCGCACTTTCCGGCTATCTTCATTGTGGTCTCCTTCTACCCTACCGGTCAGCATCCGTAGGGCAATAAAAATGCCCCGGGGTTACCGGGGCATTCCCTGATCTTCGGACCCACGGCCCTGTTAAGCGAATCCTGTCGGATATTCGACCACGAGCATCCTCGTGGGCTCGGTAGTCCTCGTAGTAACGGGCCTGTTCGCCGGGTCGTTGCGGACTCCGGCAGCCCGAAGGTCAGGCACCATGATCCCGTCAAGCAGTCCTACGATCAGTAGGATGAGCATCTATCCTCCTACGACTGTTCAGGGCCGAGCGACAGCGCACGACCCACGGCCTTCTTCTTATCAAGAGCCTTGCCCTCGTCGTCGAACATCGGAACGTTGTGGTCCCACAGCACGGTGCTGTAGACAGCCTCATTCTCGACGTGCTCCGCACGGTAGACCCGGTCGAACTCAGCGTCGCCAAGCTCCTTGCGGATGAACGTCCGAATCTGACTCGCATGCGTCCACAGCATCTTTCGAAGCGCCCTCTGCGGCTTGCTCGTCATCGCGTAGCGCCATTCCTGTTCGGCCAACTGCACCCAGAGAATACCGAGCATGAACGGATTAGCGGCGGCTTCTTTGAATAGGCTGTTCTCGATCTGAGTGTCTTGCTCCAAGCAGAGGTCGATGATGGCCCTACCAAGCGAGACCTTGCGCTGCTTTCCCATCGATCGCCCTCCCTCACTCAGCGGTCAGAAGTACTCTTCCATATTCGGAACTACGTAGAAACCCTCTTTGCGTAGAGCGCAGCATATGCGCACGTAGAGGATTCCTGTTTCCAAGTCGCTCCCGCTGAAGCCTCCCCGCGAGTCCTCCCCGTCGGTGACCTCGATCATCTCGATCCCAGACTCATGAGAGTCATTGACGGTATCAAACGTCGTGAATCCCCGGACAGAGATATGCAAATCTTCCGACACGGAATAGACGATGCACTCTGTGTCGTGGTCCCCGCCCGGCGGGTAGGTGGCCTTGGGCCTGTACCCGGTAACCGTGGCGATCAGATCGGTGATCCCCTTCGTACTCCAGTACATCACGGCCTCCCTAGTCCCGGTACAGGTCCGGGTTGAACTGCGGGAAGAGGAACGCAGCGACCGCACGGGTCTGCTTCGCCCCCTCGCTCGCCACTTCAGCGGCCTCCCGCTCGTGCGAGTGGCCGGTGACAGCGCCGACGTAGACCGCCCAGTCGCCGATTGCGCCCGGAACGGCCACCGCCAGCACCTGCCGGTCGAGCGCCCGGTGTACCATCCTCGGCGGCTGGTACGTCATCGGTGTCGCCGAGACGTCGAGCAGCCTCACGGCCGAGTTCTGCGAGAATCCCTCGGACACGCAGCTCTCGACCTCGCCCTTGCCGACACTGGTGACCAGCCCTTCACGAACCTCGACCGTCCCGACGAACTTGTATCGCATGTAGGTCTCCTCACCTAACCGGTCTGACCCCGTAGGGTATTCTCGTCACGCCGTCCCGCACCGGAGAAGCGGAGCGGTTTCGGCTTTCGCGGCCGTCGAGAAGTAGTCCGTACGCCGCTGTACATCTCCAGCCTTGTTTGGACGCCATTCCTCGCGGTAGTAGGGGCCGTCGCAGCCTATCCTGACGATTCGTACATCGGGGCGTATCCGGCAATAGGCGTTGCCGGTCCAGATGTTGTGATCCCACGCCCGTTTCCCCGATTTCGGACTGCACTTGATGTGATACGTCGGCATGTCGGCGTCTGCGACCGTCCCGTTCAACGGTGCGGTGTAGATCGGCCGACCACACGCTGCACACGTCCTGAATCGCGCCGCCATATCTATCTCCTCTTCTTGCTAAACACCAACGTCCTCGATGCGATAAACGCCACGGTCTTGAGGATCTCAGGAATCTCGTCCGGGCTGTTGATGTCGAACATGAGCCCAATCACGCCACAGATGTTGACGTCCTCAACATCGACTGCTCCGGCTTCGGAGATTGCGTCCTCGAACGCATCGAATGAGGCGTCAGTCGGGATGAAGACGCCCTCTCCCGGCGTGTCGCCACGTTCGGGCATCTCAAGCCCCACGCCAAACTTCATCGGCCCGAGCTTGGCGGTCCACTGTTTCTCGGTAAGCTTCATTTTGGCCGACCTCCGACAGCACCGTGCTGCCTTCTATCTATCCGGTCTGTGGGTATAGCCTATTTTGAAGCTCGCGGCGCAACTCAGCCAGCCGCTCCTCGCACTCGTCTATCTCCTGCTGGATGGTGGCCGCAGTTCGAACGTCCTCCGGGGGCTCGTCCACGACGGTAGCACCGACCGGGGCTGCGCACGCAACGCCAGAGAAGCGTAGATGGCAGTACAACGCATACTTATACAGCTTCGAGTTTCGGGATTTCGCAACCTGCTCTTCAGTGACCTTCTCGGCGTTAACCGCCGCCTCGATTACGGTCGATATTTCCTCCGACCCAACGAGACGGCACGAGCTTTCACCGCCCTCGACGAGCACGTACGAGTAGCGGCAGTTTTTCCGCGAGCCCTTTTCGGCTGCAACAACGAGGAACGTGTCGGCCGAGAGCGAAACCGAGTCGCCCCAGAAAACCCATCGGCCTCCGAGAGCGTATCCGGCATCCTTATCTAGGAAGATCGCCCCAGCGCCGTTGATTACCTTTCCCCACGACTTGAGACGTTCGTCGCGGGCCATCCACTCGCCGCATGTCGTAATCATGACGTCCTCCGACTATCCGGTCTGTCGGTGTAGGTCAGTAGGCAATGGCGAAGTAGATGACGTACAGCCACGACAGGATTCCGTGGACGATGCCCCAGAGGATCGAGTGGTTCACGCTGTACGACGTGACCACGGCGATCACCGATCCAAGAGTCGTCCCAGACTCAACCAGTTGACGCCGTGTGGCCGGAAAGCTGGTGTTCATGTAGTCTCCTCTCTCCTATCCGGTCTGTCTGTGTAGCCCGTCTCTACAGGGCCGAAATCGGAACCGGATCGGACTCGACCGTGGTCGAAGTGTGCTTCGGGTAGGTCGTCCAGTAGACGGTGTGCTCGTCCACGTGACCCGCCGTGCACTCGACGCGCTCGCCCTCGATCGTCGCGACCCTCTTGTCGGGAATTGTTGCGATCACGTATCCGTTCCCCTCAAGCTCGCTGAGGTCGGCCCTGCTGACCCCCAGCTGCTCCAGTGTTGTCGCCGAGATCACGATCGGATTGGCGAAGTACGTGATTTCCAGCCGAATCCCCTCGAAGTCCGAGTTTTCCTTCACGAGCGTCTTGACCGTACGAGCCGCGCGCCGGGCCTTTGTCAGAAGGGTGTCGGCGTCAAGCAGCATGTAGTCGCAGTCGGACGTCGAGTCGAACTCGCCCGCCGCACGGCACCTGACGATTACGACCGTCGTGAGATTCGTCTTCTTGACCTTTGTCATGTTTGTTCCTCCACCCTACCGGTCTGTTGGTGTAGCCTATACTCGGATACTGATTCCGGCCTCTGCGGCCCGCTGGCGCACGCCAACCGGAATCTCGAAGCGGCTCGCGTTCATTGGGGCAGTCCACACAGTGAATACCCCATCTTGGCAGCGAATGTTCGACAGTATGGCGTCAAGCATCTCCTGCGGGATTATCTCCGGGTTGTAGTCAATCCACGTGATGACGTGATAGTTCGGGACGACCCTGAAGTCGCTGAGGTACACGTTCCCGTCCCGAACGAGCGCCATGATCGCGTTCACCATCGTGAGCAATCCTCAACTACTCTGGCCGGAAGCATCCCGGTCGTCAGGTCCAGAGACTCGTAGTCACCCGCCGCCTCGAAATACGCAGCAATCGCCCTGTCCCGGCTCTTCGGAAGCGGATCGTTGGGGCAGCAGTCGGACCACCACTCCTTGACATAGGCATGGACCTCTCGCATCACGTCTTTCCGGGTCCACCCGACGAACGCATTGGTTCCGTGCCGGTGATGGATCATCCCGATATGGACCTTCCAGCGCGTCGTATTCTTTGCCATGATTCCTCCTCACCCTACCGGTCAGCTCGTGTAGGGCATCAGCACGGATAACCGTCGTACAGGTTGTTGTCGTCATCGTCGAGGGTGTACCACCAATGAGACTCGCACTCGTCGTTTGTGCAGCGGTAGATGTCGCCAGTCTTGATGAAACCGGGCCTGATCCTCCCTAGAGCATCGATATGAAGGTTACGCCCGAATACGTCGTCCCACTGCAGCTCGCTCCCGCAAGATGGGCAGTCCATAAGTCACGCACCGAATGTTTCTGCAAGAGATGTGAAGGAAGCCGCTACCATCCTGCTAAACAGGGTAGCGCGCGCTCCATGCTTCCAGTCGAGCGGATAGAATGTTACCTGTGTCCTATCCTCCCACATGCAGCATTTCTTCCACTTCTTGCCGGACCCGCACAGGCACTGGCCGTTCGGCTTGAGATTGAGAAACTGATTGCAGCGAACGGCGTCGTTTTCCCTCTGGGCAAGAGCGATCGCCTGGTCCTGCAGCGCCTCAAGTTCCTGAAGGGACGACGCTCTGATCGAAACGGTCAGCATGGGGAATCTCCTGAACCCCACAGTGCGCTCAGCCGGTGAAGCTCGGCTTGTATTGCCTGAAGCGCTTCCGGCCTTGCCCGAACCACGAGCAGTTCGTGCATCCGAGGGTTGTCTGTGTAGTATTGCCTCGTGAACCATCCGTGCTCGTCGTACCACTTCGGGGGTACGTCAATCAGCTCGTACCCGTTGTACCTGATTACCGGGATGTTCTTACGCCGTACGCCAACCCGGATCGCAATCCATCTGGTCAGGGCGTGCGCGTACTCGTCATCTTCTCCGACAGGCTTGTAGTCGAATCCGACGTACTGAGTGTTCTTCTCGTATCCAAGCTGATAGCCGCTACGCAGCTCCGATGCGTAGTCAAATGCCCGTCCGAAGATCATTCCGGAGGAGCGAAAGTTCCTGCCAAAGAAGGTGAGCACTTTCGCACGAACTTTTGGCGACCGAATCTTTACTGCGATGCTGTAGCCCATCGATTCCTCCACCCAACCGGTCTGTTGGAGTAGGCCATTTAGTCCAATCGACTGGACTATGCGTTCGTCGGAATGACCTCGAACTCCCTGAACCGGCCGATCAGCACTGCAGCGACGTCGGCCGCGATCTCCTTGTCGGGACAGACGATCCAGCATCCATCCTCTTTCACGGAGTCCAGCAGCTTTTTCGACAGAAGCCGGGCGGCGCTGGCTCGCTCTTTCTCGGCGCAGAATCCGATTGCGATCTTCATCCTCTGATCCTCCTCACGACTCGCAGGATGTCGCCTGACATCATCAGCACCGTAGCCGCCAGCCCGATCAGAAATACCATGGCTAACTCTTCGCTTTCGCCAGAAGCAGCTCATGGAATTTCTCGACGATGTATTTCGCAGCAGCCGCGTTATCGGAGAACCGCGTCTGACCCGAATCCCAGCAAGCGTCGGTCGGCATGTTCGTCGTAATATCGAAGTTATCGTGCCTTCCGATAACGACGACTATCTGATCGCTGTTGCGGGATTCGGCAAACACACACGCCGGGACAGTAAAATAGCTCGACGCAAACTCCTTCGGGGGGCACACCGTGAGGTAATACCCTTGCTCCCGGCAGTTCGCCCAGCACTCTACCGTGCCGTCCCACGTCTCGGGCCAGACTCTCCGAAGCTCACGGAGAACTCGCTCAGCGCGCCGTAGTGAGCGGTGTTTCTCGATTCGACCGGTTGTCATTGATCTCTCCTCAACCATCCGGTCTGCTGGTGTAGCCTATCGAACGGAGAAGTGCTTCATGATCGTCTGGAGCAGGTGGTTGTAGTCCCCGTTCATGGCCTCGGTCCTGACCGCATACCACTGTTCGGTCGTCCAGCCCGCGCGCTTCGCCACTCGCAGAGCAGCCCCGAGGACTGCAAAGGCATTCCCGTCGGTCCCGACGAGCTTCAGCACCGGCTTTCCTGACTTCTTCACTTGTTCCTCCGTTTTCCCCAGAAACGCCACGCCGACTCCATCGCCATCTCGATGTTCATAGCTCCGACGACGTTCCCCGAGTGAACCCGGTAGGATATCGGGGGGATAGTCCCGGCCTCGGCCAGCGCCTCGATGCGCTTCGCTACGTCGTAGCCAGTCATCCTGCCCTCGCCAAGATCGTGATCGAAGCTGATCTCCTCGACCTCACCGGCCTCGATGTGCGGGATCAAACCCTCTGCGCATCGGAACGGGACAAACCCGTCCTCTACGGCGAGCCACGGAACCGGCCGGATGTCGTCGAGCCACACCTTCATGATGCACCTCTACTCGTCGAACTCCACCAGCGCCCTATCGGCAGCCCGCATCCGCTCGACGAGCGAATAGCGAACGAGACACCGCAGCGACGGATTCGCCTGCATGGCCTGCTTGATGTGCGAGCAGATCCCCCGCCAGAGGAACCCCTCGCAGTCGCAGTAGATCGTCCCTTCCTTGCTCAGACGGATCTCGTGCGTCTTGCCCGGAGTGCTCCCGCTCGGAATCGTGCACAGCACGCCCGGTGTCAGCTCGACTTTTCCTGCCGTCATTGTGATCTCCTGTTCCTACCCTACCGGTCTGCTCCTGTAGGGTATTAGTGCGGCAGCACGCACGTCAGCTTGCCACGGAGGCACCGGCCGCACGTGCGGCAGCTGCCGGGGCAAACCCCGTAGCCCTTCGGAACATCGTTCAGCGTCTGCACGAACTTGAATTCGCCGTGGACCTTGAACCCCGAACCGCAGACGACCATGGGGCCGACCTCGCTGAAGTCAAGATCGCTCCGGGCCGTGTAGCAGTACATCCGAACGCCCGCCCGCTTGAGGGCAATGCGCGCGATCTTCGCGGCCTTCGCGACGTCCGCCTGACTCCTGAAGTCGCCGGACTCGTTGAGCCGAAACGCCAGCGTCTTTCGGCCCTTCGACTCCCTCCGCTGGACGAGCGCAACGAACGCATCGCCGAACTCGTCGGCAGACAGCGAATCCCAGAGTCGTTCCTGTCGGCGGCGGAATCCGAGCGGCCCGGGATAGAAATTCTCGGTCCGCTCAGCATAGCACCGGTGTCCGGCGTTGATCACCTGACACAGGCCGAGCCGCTTGCTCGGGCAATCGTGCGCCGAACAGATGTTGAAGATGGCCGTGGTTTTCGGCAGCTTGCGATTGCCGAACACGACGTCTTTCTTTGCTCGAAGGATCATCCTATGCCCTCGCTTTCATCCTACCGGTCAGATGGCGTAGGGTATTCGACGAACCGCCGTCGTCGAGGGGTCGGCGATCGATCCCTGGAAATGGGGCAAACGGATGCGCACTACGCCCGCGCGCGCATTTACGCGAGCGCGGAGGTCGTCTCCTGGATTCGACGAAAACGGAGACGCCCGCCGATCATTCGTCGAAATCGGCGAGCGCGGGGGTTGCTCTTATGCGCGTGCTCGAATGCGTGAGCGCGGAGGCGTTACTCTGCAGCTACCAGGGACAGTTCAGGCTGAGCTACCTGGCGGACGAATGCGGCCACGGCTGGAGTGAAGTTTAGCGATATCTTCGGGCCATCGAGCACTTCTTCGATATCGTAGTGGCCCTTGTGGCGATCGGCCAGTTCGGCGAGCTTCGAGCGGTTCCAGTTCTGCAGCTGGCTGTAATATCCGACGATCCTGGTGATGTGGGTCATGACGTTGGCTTTGCGCTTCCCGGTGAGCACGAGTTCGAGTTCGGCCCATTCAGTCTCCTTGAATGCTTCCGGGGATACTGCGAATCTTGCTCTGGAAGGAACATGCTGTATTAGTACGACGTCATTCCTGGGCTTCTCGGCGAGCTTCGTCCCGAGCCACTTCAACTCCGCATGCGTCTCGACAGCCTTGTAAAAGTCTGCGCCTGTCATCGTCGTCCCCATTTCTCAGTTCACCTGTCGTCAAACTGTCGCATGGTAGCACTTCCATCGGGGCTTGCAACACCGGTGATTCTCTCTGAGCATTAAAGTGTCCTTCAGGCACATTGTAACCTGTTCAGGTTGAAGCCATTGATAGAAAGGTTGGAGAAAGACCACAAAAACGCTCTTAGCCAAGATCGATACAAACAAAAGCCCCTGAGCGTGCGCACGCTCAGGGGCTTGGATGCATCTCATCGGTACATCGTAAGTTTCACATTGCTCTACCAATCTCCAAAGTAGGTCTAGTGGCCAATTCAATTCCCAGATTTTTCGTACTCATAGTGCGTCATCATAATGTACTCTGCCGGATCTTTGAAGCTCGGATCGCCGATCTCGCCCTGACTCCGCTTGGGCGCTTCTTCACAGCTACGAGAAAGGCAGGAAAGCCGAATAGCGGCTGGTTCAATTTCATCCGCGTGAGCCATGACAGCCCAATCAGTCCGTCCCGGTGCAGACTGACCGAGCGTGGTCTCTGGTTTAATTGACCCCTGTCGAGTTAGGGCCATCACCGTTGTTACGTTGCTCTTCATCTGAGTACCCATCGGCTATTCCGTACTTCTTAATGCTCAAATAAAGCAATCAATTGTTCTTCGCCAACTAGCAGTCAGCCAAATCCGTTTCCTCTCACTAATCGCTCCTTTCATAGTACCGCCTACCCAAACAGCACAAAAATCTTCTCTCCGAGACCTCGACAGATACAGTCGAGCGTATCAACCGTCCACTCGCGATGTCCGCGTTCAAGCCGAGACAGAAACGACCGCTCGACTCCGCTCTTACTTGCCAGCTCCTGCATCGTCATCCCTTTTTCCAGCCGAATCTTGCGGACCAACGCGCTTATCTCCGGCGGCTGTGCTATCAGGTCCACGCGAGTTCCCCTCGACGAGATCGACGACCGTCTGAAGGAAGACATTCCAGTCAATGTCGATGCACTTGAACA
>Ga0066599_100000029_pt1 | contig 18148 bp, 10 predicted proteins | sample InisedmetaG_FD_60065 | JGI IMG/M metagenome (GOLD analysis project Ga0066599, IMG submission 60065) | Freshwater pond sediment microbial communities from the University of Edinburgh, under environmental carbon perturbations - Initial sediment | ecosystem: Environmental > Aquatic > Freshwater >...
CATTAGATGTAAAAGTGCCTTGAATAATTATATCTGTGTATGCATTATACCCAGCTTGGGCAAAAGCACTTGACCCCATAATCACATCAGCACTTGTTGTATAGTTATATAATTTAGCTTTCCCTAAATTTCCTGCATAATGGGGAACTCTTGCATTGATTTGATAAGTTCCTGCTGATAAAACAAACCTATTTGATGATAGTGTACAAAGATTATTTGTGTCAGATTTTTCTGTGTTCAAAGTTCTTTGTGTCCAAGTATCCAACACATTTGGTCCACCAGTAGTGCCTGAAGATTTTTCATCTCTTAAATGGACATAAGGTAGAGAACTACTTCCAGTACTAGTAACAGTTAAGTTTGGATTATAGGCTATTATGCTAATAGGTAAAGAAGAATTAAGGTTAGCATCCCTAGCTTTTACTTCTATCTGAAGCTTCTTAGCTAATTGTGAATAGTTATCTTGGTAGTTTTTAGAGTAGGTGTAATTATAAAGAGGGTCAGTAACATATTCAGTTCTTAGAAGTGCTCCCGTATTATAATTATATACCTTTACTTCATAATCTTTAAACCAAGACTGAGGTATAGAAGTACCAGCACCCTTTGCGTTTGGACTATCATAGAATCTACTACCAATACCAGTAATACTACTAGGATTTTGTCTATAAGAATCAGCTAATAGACTATCTGAATCACTTGTATTAAAGGCTATACCTGATTCCATTAAACTAGTCGGTTTAGCAACTCCACCAGCTATATTGCTTCCTGGAAGAACCACTATAGGATTCCAAGAAATACCACAGTCATTTCCTATAAAAGTTATAGAGTTAGGATTTCCAACTATCTGTAAACCAGATACCTTGAAATCGTGTATGAAATTACGTCTCATATTTGTGTCTGAGACCACATATGAAGCTTTTGGAGATTCATCCCACAATGCTTCTACATTATCTTTTGACACGCTAGTTACACAAACTGTATATCTATAATTAGGAAGTACACTAGTTATAGTAGCATTTGTCCCAGAGGTTTCTTGTAACAATGCCCAAGCATCATTTCCTTCTTCATCATCTATCCTATTAAATTTATACCAAACTCTAGCGGTTCTATAATTTAAATCATCTTCTGGTCTTTTGAAGAATACAGCAATATTTCTTGCTCCTATAGTGTCAGGAGTTCCAACAGATGGTATTTCCATTAATATTAAATCTGTAACTGGTTTTATGGCTACTGGTTCAACCCAAGTATCTCCCGTATCTGGTGTTGCTACTTCTAAATCATCCGCATACACATCAGCATCATATTCTATAGCTGTTATCTTAGCTCTCTGTTCTGAGGATTGTGAGATATTTATAGCTCTAAATGCTTTAGCTTCTGAGTTTAAAGTACCTACTGAATAAGGAGCATATTGTGTAGGATATGCTATTTCATAAAGTTCTACTTCATCGAATAACATTGTTCCAGGTGATGCTGCATGAGTTGTGCTTTTTTGCAGTAATGCATATGAATATGATTGGGTGCAAACAAAATCAACGCTATATCTAACCCATGAACTTGATGATGTTTCATTTAACACACCTTGATGTGCGTCTGTACCAGTTTCATTTATTGCTATAGTAAAATCATCATCACCAGATGTTCCAGATTTTACATAACAAGACAAGCGATATGACTTTCCAACAATAAGATAAAAATACTGATAAACATATTGGGAAGTTCCTCCTGTACTTGTTATTTGCAAACAATTACTATCCTGTCCACCTGTTACAGATGCAAGAGTACAATTAATTGCGGTCCACTCTGCTGTTCCTGTCTCAAAAGTACCGTTACTTACTAAATTAGTTTGTCCTATTATTCCAGTACCAAAAGCAGTAGTTACTTCTACAGTATCTCCAGCAGCAGATTCTAGTTCATAAAGTCTACACTCATCCCAAAGAACTGTTCCAGTAGTAGAGGTAGTTTTTGTAAGGTAAACAGTTGTTGTTGCCCCTGTTGCTGTAAAATCTAAAGTTAATTGTTTCCAGTAAGTATCAGAAGTTATATCTAAATAACTTATTTGAGCTGCTCCCCAAATATCCAACCTCAATACTTGTAATGTAGCAGTACCATTTTTAACCCACACAGATGCCCTATACCTCTTACCAGCAATAGTAGAATTTGACTGATATATCTGTTGATAAGTCCCTCCAGTTATAGTCATTTGTAAACCCTTATCACGGATTCCAGTTATAGCTGTGTTTGTGATAGTACAATTAGATGTTGTCCAGTTAACTAATGAACCTTCAAAACTTCCATCTGTGAGCAGACTAGAACCAATAGGCTTATCTGTCAAAATTTCTCTAAGTGAGATTTCATCATACAGTACTGTCCCTATATTAGCATCAGTTTTTTCTACATAAAAATTAAGTCCATATCCTGGAATTAGTGTATACACAAAATCAAGATAATTTCTTTGCCAGCTAGAAGAAGTTGCTAAAGTTGATGACCTATAAGTAGTAAAACCACCATCATCTGAAAGAACTATATCTGTACCAGTAGCTAATGTCCCATTCTTAGCCCAATAAGACATCTTATATTTGTGACCATCTACTAGTTTTCCAGTTAAAGCTTGATAAAATGATTGATAGGAGTACCCATTAGCTGCAAGTTCTAGGTAATTTCCATATTTTCCACCACCCTTAATGGTGATAGTAGAGTATGCTGTATCAGTCCATCCATACGCTGAGTCAGCAACATTAATACTGCCTAACTCAAAGTCACCATTTATAAGTATCTCTGGACCAAGTAGTGTAGAAATTTCTTTGGTCTCCAAGGTATCATCATTATGCCTAACCATCATACCATAGGAACCAGTAGAACTTAATGTTATATTCTGGTCTAATTGTAGTATCATACCATCATGAGAAGTAGAAGCTAATCTACCACCAGCCATACCCCATCTAGGTACATCATTTTGAAAATAAAATACATCCCCAACTGTACAAGCAATAGCTTCTAAATCAGTTTCAAATTCTATGGTTTTCTTTAGGTATTTATTTCTATTAATCAAGTATTGAGCATGTCTCCAAGCTTGTGATGCTTTAGTTATTCCTAAAGGTTCAATAGAAGCTTTATTAGATAAGGAGTCAGAATCTGGATTATAGATAGAGATTGTATCTCTTTCCCAATCTTTAGCCCTATTGTTAAAAGTTATTTCCATCTCTGTAACTCTTTCTTCCATAGGCAAGAATGTTTCTTTAAATGAATCTGGAAGAATATTTCCAGATGTAAATAACTGTACAGCTCCAGTAGGAAGAGATAGAGATTTATCCGTAACTATTGCAATATTCATGCCATTCCAGATTAATGAACTTCTGCACATTTCAGTTACTTTAAGAGCTGCTTCCCATAGTGTTAGTTCTGCATCAAATATTCCATTAAACTCATGCCTTCTTTCTAAGGTTCCACTTTCATCATACACTAATTCGTCACAATAGTCGGCTAATGTTTTAAAAGAGGTTAAATCTAGTCTTGACGGATTTATACCTTCATATCTAAGAATTGGTCTAGCAGAAAAAATAGTACCAGCAGTCCAAGTATCTCCTATTCCAATATCTCCGCTAACTTGCCAATATTTAGACCAATCTTGACCAGTGGGAGGAGCGTTTATGGTAGCTGCTGTATTACTAACTACACATTCATAGGCAATATTAGATACAATAACTTCTGCGGGCATTCCTATAACTGGTTGAGATAAAATATCATAGCAAACCCATGCAGGGTTAGTTGTAAACTCTGTTATCCATGTAGAAGTAGCTGAATAATTAGTTACTTCAGCAAACGCTATATTATTATCAACAGCACCACTTCCTGCTTGCTCCCAATAAGTTGACCAAGAACTTCCAGTAATTGGTTTATGGCTTGCTGTGGTGGGACTAGGAAGATAGGTTTTACATCTATAGTTGTACCCATCAGAACCTATAACTTCATCAGGTCTATTCACCTGCGTAACAAGTCCCTTTACTATTGCTGATAAATCTAAACTTCCTGATAGATTTTCTGTAGCTAGAGCCTTTACTCCTAATAGAGCATGCCTAGGATAAGAAAAATCATCATATACTATCTCTCTAATATTAGAAAGGTACATTTCATCAACTGTAGAAGTAGAATTTGGGTTGGCTTCATTAGACACTCTTTCTACTCTAATATCATAATATCCATGTGGGTATAGAGTTGGACTTCTAACAACAAAAAACACTGAACTTTGTTTACCAGCACCAAATTTCTTTGTTCTTTCCATATTCTTTTTAAATAGAACATAGCATGAAGTAGTTATATATCTCCAAGTAGCACCTTTTACATCCCAATCAGTTTTCCAACCTGAACCTTCATAACGGTCACCATTATTGTGTGACCCAAAATCATGGTCAGTAGTTGCATCAACTTCTACCCAAATATTATAATCTTCTAAAAATCCAGAAGATGTAGTCCAGTAACCAGCACTCCAAGTACCGTTGTCTGGTGCAGGGTCTGAGTATGAATAATCTTTTCTAGACTCCGTATATACTATTATTCCATCTCTAGCACCAACATTGGCTTTTTGTGGCCTAAATAACCCCATAATTGGGTAACCATTAGAGGTACTGTTAAAGGAAAATCTAACCCAGTGACCATACCCATAACCAGTATAGTTTTTTGGTGCCCAACTTTTAGCCTTAGTTTTACCGAAACTTATAGGGTCACCGCTAAAGGAAAAATCCTCATCAGTAGCTAAATTCTGTCCATCCCCACTCATATCCTCCCAACTAGGTCCAGTAGCACCTCCTTTTTTCCAATATTCAGCTTTTAAATTTACTGCACCAGATGCACCAGTTAAAACGTAATACATTAAGTGAAAGCCAATAGAAATATTATTTACAGTATCCTCATCTATGAGACAGTATAGATATTTTCCTGTAGTATTTAGTGCTAAGGAATATCCATTATTTAAAACATTTCCATTAAGCTGTGGTGCCACATTTACATTATCGTCTGTATAAGTTCCATTAGTTGGTCCAGTAGAATTTCCTATATATGCTTTTGCCCAACTATCTAAAGTATTAGTAGTACTTGCAGATTCTACTGTGCAAGACATAGGCTGGGTATTAAACTGTATATTTTTTGTTCCAGTCCTAGTTGCACTAGAAGGAAATAAAACTTTATAGATGCCATTTCCTTCTGGACTAGATATAATAGAGTCTTCTGTTATAGCCATATTAGGTGCCCAGTTGGTCATAGTTTTAGCTCTTCTTGTTATGGAATACCATGTATCTTTCCCTGAAGGGCTTATTTGGACATCTACCTCTACTGTACGTCTTCCTGGGTTACCTTCATCATCATAACTTACTAAACCTCTAGGAAAATTAAATTCTACCTCTAATGCATCGAAATCATTTCCCACTGTAACTGTTTCATATGGATATTTCCCTTCACATACCCAATTAACCCCACCATTTGCGTCCCAATAAGTGTCTCCTTCTACATAAGGTTCTGCTGGAAATGTGTATACATAGTCTACCCATATTCCATCATTTAGTGCTGTAAATTTCCATCCCTGCCCTGCTGTATCATAAACTAAAACTGATGCACTTTCTTTATATTGTGTTGGTATCCAATCTTTTATATGTTTTATTCTTAGAGAATAAGGGTTCTCAGATTTTGTTTCTGTAAAAGCGGGTATGACTTCTTGACGTAATTCTCCATGTCTTTCACCAAAAGTTATATCTTTAGTGTTGCCCATTCTCTGGTCATTTATTTTATAGTCATATATGTCCTCAACAGGTCCAGTTCCAAAACTTACCAAGATATTTGCTGTAGATTTATCTTTTACATTATAATTAAAAGCTGTTATTATATTTCCGTGAGATTTAAAAGTTCCATATAACTTTGGTAAAGGTATTCCCTGTGCTTGTGTGGAATGTGGTGAGAAAGAATAAGCATTAGATGAGCCTGAAGATTCTTGTTCTGGTGTAGTAGGAGGCAATAAAGCATTTATAATCATACCACCTACAAAGTTTATAGCCATACCCATCATTCCAGAAACCATCATACCTGTGCTAGTTAAAGCACCACCAGCTACTCCACCAACAGTCATAGAACCACCCATTGCTGCTGTTAAATATGGTGCAACTATTGCAGATATTATGGCTAAGGCTAAGAAAGCTATCATTCTCATCCCACCAGCCCCTTCACCTTCAATAGTTGGATAAAAAACTAAATAATCTCCATGCTTTAGTGTTATTTTATCTAAATCATACTTTGGTATTATCTTACCGTTAACTGAAGTAACAACAGGTAGATTCTTTGGAAAATAATTATCTTTTATGGTAAGTAAATTTTCTCCAAAATAGTCTATAACTTTAGATTGTCTATCTATCATAGGATTAAGAGGATTATTAACCCTAACTAAAGTTACAGCGTCTTGTCTATGTGGTGATTCTATAATAGGAACTAAATTTTCCATCTGTAATAACCCACCCTTAATTTACTCCAAATTCTACTGTCTAACCTTTCTACAGCAACATTCTTATGTTGAATTATATGTACAAATCTTTCCTTATCTAATACCACTCCCATATGTAGGGAAAATGGAGGTATTTTAAATAGCACAATACACCCAGGTTCTTGTTCAGCTAATTCTTCACAATCCGATTTACCCATATTAATCAATTGGTTAATTAAACTCTGCTCATCTGGTGTAGCATAATCAGGCATATGTTTTCCCATTCTATCATGTAGAGTTTTCACAAGACCATAGCAATCAAGTCCTTTAATATCTCTACCATCTTTTTTATATTGTACTCCTATAAGGTCTGTGTAATTAAACAACTTTCATCCCCTTTCCTGATAATCCAGGATGACCACCAAAATTTGTAGGTATTCCTAAATCTCTACAATTTCTTAATGACCTTTTACAGGTATTTACTGTCCAAGTTATCCCACCCGCTACTGTTCCATCCAATATAGTAGACCCTAATCTACTTGGCCAATTAGGTTGTCCAGAACCAGAAACTCCTTCATTTAAAGCCCTATAGTTTTGGCTAGTAGAAGTAACAGTTGTTCCATGTACAATATCTCCTTCATAATATCTTCTAGTGGCTGTCCAAGTAGTTAAACTACATTCCATCCAATGTATTTCAGCATCATCTTCTGTAAATTTAGCACAGGTGACTGTAGACCAAGAAGGTTCAGTGAGACCTGTTCTTCCTGGAAATATACATCTATAAGAATATAAGTCTGTTCGATATACCCCAGTATATGCAGCAGTTGGACGTATTAAATCTCCTACCCAGTATCTTTTACTAGCTGTCCATGTCCCCACATAGTCAAATGTGTAGTTACACTCAGCACCACCAAATTGCCAGTTACAATGGTTTGAGATATATTTATAGAGTGGAAACCTTCTATTTAATGGATTAGCTGCACCTAATGTAAAATTAACATACATGGCATCAGCAACACACCCTAGGATTTTATAAGTAAATGCTATTGCTTCATACCATGTTGTGTCTAATCTAGAAAGAACCCTAAGTGTTATTTCATTATCTACTAATCCGCCATAATCTTCAAGATAAGACTGAATAAGTCTATTAACATTACTTACTCTAACACCTAATGTTGGGATATTACCTTGAGTTACTTGGTTTCTTTCATCTATTTCTAATGGAAATGCTTGATATGTTCTACCATCAAAAGTAATATCTTCAGTATTTCTAACTAGATAGATAGTTTCAGTATCACTTAGTTGAACATCTAAAGTTATAAGCCAAGGCTCATCACCAGTTAGTTTATTCTTCTCTACAATAAGATTTGTATCTAATATTTCCATCTAAGCCTCTGTTAATGTAAAATCACAATCCCAATATCCCTTTTTAATATAGGAATACTTAGGAAGTGTAGCAAATCTTACCCCTACTTCTGAAGTTGCTTCTGTTACTGAAACCTCATCAAACAGTATAGTTCCCGATAAATCATTAATCTTATCTATGGCTACATTATGTGTTCCACTAACTGTACAATCAAACACTATAGTATTTAGATTCCAAGTACTAAAAGTATTAAAGGTAAACCAAGAATAAACACCACTTCCATTTACATGAGTGTATACTGGACAATCTCCAGCAGAACCACTTTTTGCATAAAGAGAATATCTATATCTTTTACTAGCTTCTAATGTAATATTTCTATCTATAATCTGTTCTGTACTTTGTACCCTAGTAACTTCAGCACAATTACCAGAAAAGCCACCAACAATACTAGCCACAGTACAGTTATTTATGCCCCAACCATCAGTATTCACGTTAAACCCACCGTTTGTTACTAGATTTACTACATTATTTTTAGTAGGATTAGCCCAAGTAAATGTACTTAATCCCTCATCTACATAAGTAACAAAGCTACTCAGTAGTATTTTATCATATTGGTTTATGTGAGTATATTTAACATTATAAGTTTTCCTAAATGCAGTAGTGTATCTAGGTCTAGTGTGGTCATATCCAGCCTCATACCCAGTTCTAATAGTTAAATCTTCATAAGATTCCTCTAATGGGTAAACAGGAGGTATACTTAGTGTTGGAAATACATACATATTAAACCTCTTTTATTGCAAATTCGCAATTCCAATAACCATTTAAAATATAACTAAACTTGGGTAACTCCACAAACCTTACCTCATTTGTTATTTCCATAATTGATACTTCATCAAATAACATGGTTCCTGCATCACTTCCAGTCTTATCAACACACATAGAAGCAACACTATCTTTTACCAAAAAATTTATGTCATGATAAGCCCAAACAGAAGAACTTGCTTCTGTATACGTATGTCTATCGTCCCATCCAGTCTCATAACAATATACCATAAAATTTACTCCACCTGCTGTTCCTTGTTTCACATACCAACTACATCTATATCTTTTATTTCTACTTAAAGCTACAGAAAGGTCTTGGACTACTGCCTGTTCTGCTCCACCTACTCTAGTAATTTCTAAACAATTTCCAGAAACACCACCAGCTACTGAAGCTATAGTTCCTGATGAATCAATACGCCAATTATTAGTATTTGAGCCAAAACTCCCATTTGTAATAAACTCAGTACTGGTAACTGGGTCACACCAATAAAATGACCTAGCACCACTCTGTACAGTTTGTATAAAGTCTTCTATTAGCTCTTTATCAGTTGTAGGCATGTACTCATATTGTAGCTTCCAAGTCTTTCTACCTGTTCTATTAAATCTTCCTCTAGTATAAACTTTACCTGCTTCAGAATTAGAACGTAATGTTCCATCTTCCATAATTTCATCTAAAGGATATATTGGAGGTGTTAATAATGCTGGAAAAACAGAATAAGAAGAACAGTTCTCAATTGTAGCCATTATTTAACTCCTCTTACAGCATGTCTAAGTGGACCATAATTATTAGTAATCTCGTCTAGGACAACATTTACTATATACTCTTTTCCATTAAACTTTACTTCACTCTGTTTAGCATTTACAGGTGTTTTAGTTTGATTTATCACATTAACTGTAGAATTCACAGTAGGTTGACCACCAAACATACCATTAGGTATTATAGTTCCACTAGTACTAGGTTTAAATAGTTCAGGACCTTCTTCACCTATTAAGGCTAATTTATTTAATCCTATTTTTCCACCTTTAGCAAATGAACCAGCAAAATCTGGCATAGACCAAGCAGATGAATCCCATCCACCCATCCAACTCATATTTTCCCCACCAAACTCACTACCTCCCATACCACCCATAAGACCTTTTACAAACTCAAATAATTTTGAAAATAAATCTTTTATTCCAGTAAAGAATTGTTCAAAACAACTTGGAGTCTTTACAAGTTCTTGATTAACTCTTTTAAATGATTCTGTTGTTTCCCCTAAAACTTCTGTAGCTTCATCTCTTACTGGGGTAGACCCTTCTGTCCCTGGAAGACTAAATGGTGATTTTTCTTTTCCTCCACCGCCAAGTCCACCGTCCATTTTAGACTCTATTCTATTTAATACGTCAACAGTATCTTTTGTGTTTTGTGCTGTTAATTCTTGAGCAGTTCCTTTTCCTTCTTTTCCAGTAGCACCAAAAATTTTACTCCACCATCCAGGTTGTTCACCTTCTTTAGGTTTAGTCATTTCGCTAATTTTTCCAGTTAATCCAGACATAAAAGGTTTTATTGCCGTAGTTTTGATAATTTCTTTTGCCATTGTTTTCAGTACATTCTCTACAGCTTTCTTCCAATCAATAACACCATCCATTAGATTATCAAATATACCTTCAAGTTCTGTTTCTAAAGTGTTCATGACAGTTTCAAAAGAACTTTTTATGTTCTCTGCCATATTACCCCAAACTTTGGACATATCTTCAGCTACTTTACTAATTACACCACCAATACCACTTTCCTCAAATATTAACTTGATATTTTGGGCAAACTTCTGATACATATCCTGTACTTTGTTCAACCATTCTTGTGTAGAAGCAGAATCTTCTTTTCTTTGAGTGGCAAAGGCTGCTTGAACTCGTAAGGCTATATTCTTTAACAACTCTTCATTACCACCTGCTGCTTGGGCTTCAAGAGCTAATACATCAAGTTTATCATTCAAACTATCCCTATTATTTTGAATTTTAAGGTCTCTAGTTCTTTCTGCTGTAGCAATTTCATTTCTAGCAGCTTCTTTAGCAGAAATATCAAAACGCTCATATAGATAATCTGACTGTTTTTGTGCTCTATCTAATTCTGATTGTTTAGTCTGATAAACCTCCTCCCTTTTTATCTGCTGTAAGGCAATCTCTAAATCTAAAGTTTCTTTAGCTATTTTTCTCTTAGCTAACTCTACTTCTTCATAATTTTTTAATTCTACTTTACCTAATTCTGTTTTTTTATCTATAAGATTTCTATAGGCTTCTAGCCCTTCAAGACCCCATTTTTTCTCAAGTCTTTCTCTATCACCTATTACATCTTTTCCAGATAACTCTTTTTCACTTATATTAGCCAAATCTATAGCTAACTGTTCTTTAACTTTTCCACCAGTTACAGCAGAGAAGAATTTTTCTGCTAAAGCTATTTGGTCTTCTAATGATGCTTTTTGGATTTTAAACTTTTCATTATAATAATCTATATCTCCAATCTCATTAAGATTGTGAGCAGTTTCTGTTATAGCCAAAGCTTCTGCTTCAAAATCTTTTCGTAGTTTTATCCTTTCTTGAAAATCTTTCTTTTCTAAGGTAAATTCCTGACCTTGTTTTGCTCCTCCTTTACCACCAGTTTTTGGAGGACCTTTATCTCCTTCTGGTATAATTTTAGCAGCTCCTTGTTGTCTTTCTAGAGACTTTTCAGCATCCGCCATCTCTGTTTCTGTTGGTTCTTTTGGTTGTGTTGTTTCATACTCAGCCTCTCTTACTTTATCCTCTAGTACTTTTCTAAAACCTATTTGGGAAAGTTTATTTCCTAAGAGAGAAAGTATACTATCAGGTCTTTTTGATTCTAAAGATTCAAAATTACTAGAAGCACCAAAAGTATCTTTTATCTCTGCTGAAGTAGCTTTGTTTGGACCTTCATATCCAGGAGCAGACCTCTTTAATACATCCTTCATTCGTTCAAGTTTTTGTTCTTTCATCCATTGAGGAAGTTTGGTCATCCCCTTAATCATTTTGTCCAACTCTTCTCTTGACTTTTTAAACTCATAATAAAGAAGAGTAACAACTCCAATTGTCACTGTAATAGCTGCTTGGATAGCTCCCCAAGGGGTTATCAAACTACTAGCGGTTAATGCTGCATATTTTAAACCATCAACTAAACCTAAAACTTTTATACTCTCTATAGCTCTACCTACTGCAAGTATTGCTACCTTCATTATTCCAAGATGTGTTACCATCTTAATTGCCCAAGTTATTAAAGAACCAGCCATGTAGGAACCTATAACTAAAAATAATGCCTCTATAGCTGTTTTTGTATCAAGGGCTGTTCCTGTTATATCTTCTAGCCCATTCTTTATCCATGAAAAAGAGGTTCCAATACCTTGAAACACTAATACTACTGAATCAATAACTGTTTTTAATGCACCCATAGCTAGATAAGTTGTATATCCTGCATTTCCTAATTTCTCAACAGAAGTAACGGCTTTTGCTGCTTCATTTCCAAATGCTAGTAGTGCTCCAAAAGCCATATCGTTTAGCATGGTAAATAGTTCTTTAAAAGCTAAACCCTTACCTATAGATATAGACAATTCTTTCATCTGATTCTGTAAAAGAATTACTCTACTTCCCAATCTATCTAGCATTAGTTTAGAAGAAGCATCTAAACCACCCATAGCATTAGGTAATCCCTTTTCTGCAAGGTCTTTTATCTTTTCAAAATAGTCTATGATTGAAGATGCTGATTTTAAAGTTTCAAGAGGAAATATCTGTCTAAGCCACGACATTGCTTCCATAGAACGTGGACTTCTAGCACCAACCAATTTCTGAAACCCTTCTATGATTTTAAACAGTTGTCCACCCAATGGTTGTTTAGTGTTTATAGTCACACCTACTTCTTTCATCCACTTAGCAACTTTGTCCATATTTTTTGTATTTTGAAGTTGCTGTAAAAACTGTCGTAGAGACCTAGCTGCTGAACCAGTTTTACTTCCTAAATCAGTAACACCTACAGAAAGTGCGAGTAATTGGTCAAGAGTTAGACCAGAAACCCTACCCATTTCAGATAAATGCTGAAGTAATACAGTGAAATTCTCAGGTTTGATAACACCTTTAGCCTGTGCATATAATAATTTTTCTAAGATTATTGTAAATTTTTGAGCTTCATCTGCTGTATCTCCTATAGTTGTTTTCCAAGCATTCCATGCTCCAACTATAGCAGGTGCAAATTGTTCCATATTTATTTCTGGAAACGATGTTTTGAGTTTTGTTATAGTTGGTACTAGTTTTTTAACTATATCTGAAGGCATACCAGCAGATACAAAGCCTTCTGTAGTTTTTAGTATCTCATCTACTGTTACAGGGTACTGAAGTGCTAATTCTCTAGCTGATTTTATAATCTCAGCCATGTCACTACGAACTGCTCCACTTACTTTACCACTAGTTGCTTCCCAACGTAGTAATTTCGCTTCCCACATATCGAGCATTTTAGTAAATTCAAATGCTCCAGTTATGGCTGCACCACCAAGTCTAAGAGGTTCAAATAATGCAAACTTGGTCAAATACCATCTAGCTTGGAACTTACCTAATTCAAAAATACTGGTCCTGATAGCATTTAAAGCCCTTCCTAAACCTGTTCTTAAACCATTAGATGCTATTTCAGCCGATTTTAGCTCTACCGTTAATGCATTTTTTATACCTTTAGCTAGTGAATTTATACCTTTTTTATCTAATTCTAATCCTGGAAACCAGTTTGGTTGAGCAAATAGTTTCTGTTTTGCCACATCTCCACTAGCAGCTTTTAAATCTGAAAGTCTAGCCGTTAGTTCTTTAACTTTATCTTGGTTAAATAAAATACTATTAGCTTTTGTTTTAACAAATTCACTTGATTCTAAATCTTGATATTGTTTTCTTCCAGCTTGCCAATCTTTTGTTTTATCAGCAGTGGGCATGCCCCTAAGAGTATAAAATGGGTCTTTACCCATTCCAGATTGTCTCTTTATTAGGTCTTCTTTCTTTAAGTTTATGCCTAACTGTTTAAGTCTTTCAAGGTCTAATCTTTGTCTTTCAGCATTCCATCTTTGTTGTGCTACTAACCTTTCTTTTTGTAAAACCGCCTCATCTTGTATTTGTTTTTTCTCAAGAGCAAGTTGTGCATTAACAAACTTTTCTTGTGCTGCTAACTGTGCATCATAGTATGTTAAACTTTGTACAAGGTCTTTATTGTCTGCTCCCTTCTTTATTCCAGCTTTCTGTACTTTTAAATTTGCTCTAGTAGTTCCTATTTCTTCTTTTATAGCTTCCCAACCCATACCATATCCAGGTTGTTTTCCAGTTTGAGCCTTTGTTAATCTTCTAATATCACCATAAGCATCTTTATACAGGTTAACAATTTCTTGTAGTTCTTGTCTAGTATTAGCTTTTGTTTGAGCTGCTTTGGCTTTTCTATCATTTTCTACAGTTGTTGCATTACGTTTTTGTTGATTTGCCCATAAGTTTCCTGCCCAGATACCATCATCAATCCATTCTTGATTAGCTCTTTTATTCTCTGCTTTTAGGGCTTCTCTATTTAATTTTTTTTGTTTCTTATCTGCTTCTAGGATTGGAGAAACCATTTCCTTTTTAGGAGTTAATACTGGAGAAAATGATTTTCCTGTTATTGTTCTTGCTCTTTGTTCTAAACTATCTAACTCTCTGTTTACTTCTTTTAGACTATCTCTTAAGTCTTTTCCTAATCTTTTATTCTTTAAAGCATTATCTATAGTAGTAGAAAGGGTACCAATTTTAGTTTGTAGAGAAGAAGAAGCCTCCATCATATCCTTAAAGGCTTTAGGAGTTTCAGATATGCCAGCTTTTGACAAATTTCCAATAAGTTTAGCAAGTTCTTTTAACTCAGTTTGTACTGACTTAAAATCCTTATTTACTACATCTATGTCTATTTTTATTGTTTTAGTTGCTGCCAATTGCTTTCTCCTTCTCTTTTTGTACCGTTATATCTTTACTACAATTAGCACAATCAACATCTTTACCTGCTGCTCTACAAACTACACAGTATTCATCCTCAACATCTTCTTTAGTCTTAATACCTAAATAGTTTAGAACAGCTTCCCTAAAAAGAACATCTCTATTCTTAAACTTTATAAAAGGTGCAACTTCTTCAAAAGTATAATTCCAAATAAGCTCATCTCTTTTTAGAACATCCCCAAAAGTAAGTAAAACTACAATGTTGTCAAACCATCCACTGTCTGATTCATTTTTTCTGCTATTTTTGTGGCTGTATTTCCCATCTTTTGAAAAAGAGAAGAGATGGGGGTGCACTCGAAAAAATCTTCTGTCACCTCCAAAAACATTTCTGGAGACATCTCAAAAGATATATCCTCAGCCAATACTTTTACATTTTTATTTTTTAAAGAAACGTCTGGGTCATGTAATACTATAGCCACAGCTTCTGGTAGTTTATCCCCAAGTGCTGTAATTATAGGTAACATTTCTCCAGAACTAGGAAAATTAACATCTTTTAAAAGTGTTATTAGTTGATTAATCTGCCCCATGACAAGAGGCTTCATTGTGTAGGTTTTAGGACCTATTGTGTAAGAATAATTCTTTGTTTCCATAATCCCCCCTAAAGTTTTAAATGCCCCTCTATATTTCAAGAGGGGCTTTAATTTTTCTATTTACGACATTATTGCTCCCTGTGTCTGTAAGTTCCACAGGATTACCCTTATTGCTGTAGAAGCTGCACCAGACTGATAAAATCCAGTAAATGGCAGTTCTACCATAACTCCACCAGGACCCGAAATAACAGGAGACGATGGCTCAAAGATTAATTCATCAATCCAAATATCTAACATTTCATTACCAGATGTTCCAGCACCTGTACCATGTTTCAGTGTTATCTGAAGACTTGTAGAACTGTTCTGCAAAGCCTTATTAAACTGCAACATACTATCAAACAATGCTGTAGCTGTACCTGAAACTTTTACAAGACCTTCAGGCATAGAATACCTAGTACCAGTACCATCAATAACAAAAACTGTACCATCTAGGTTGTTCTCAATACTTAACTCAAGTGCTGTTACAACACCAAGTGAAGAACCACCTTCCTTAATTGTTGCCTCAAAACCAGTAAATGCCCCACCATACGAAGTAGTAGTTGATGTATAATCAGTAACAGTTGCAGACTGTATAGATGTTCCAGTTACAGTCATAGAAGCTCCCATTATAGAGAATGTAGTATCAATATACCCTTCTGGTTTAAATGACCATTTAGTGCTATTAACTTTACAACCCTGATACTTAAAATACATAGGTGTGTCTAAGTTTAGAAACTGTTTCTCAATAAACATACCAGCAGGCAAATCACTTACGGTAAATGTGTGAGAATAGGGTGAAGCCCCTTTTGTTGAAAATGTACCAAGTGCATTAAACAACATTTTGCCCATATATGGGTCAAACTCAACTGTAATATCCCCTGCAACTTCCTGATTACCTGTAGCAGGCTGTCTAGGGTTTCTAGTACCCCTCAATGTATTAGAATCTATTAAATTCCTAGACATCTTCAATGTTTCACTTACAAACGGCATAACATGACAGTCTGGAGTTGGTTGTGTCTTAAAAACTGTTTCTACATCATAAATTATCTTTGTTCTTGAACCTTTTGCTTGAGTTGCCATTATTTGCTACCTCCTTATTTACATATTTCCTAAAACATGTCTGTATATAACTTTATAAGGAACAACCATTGCTTGTAACTGTGCTGTAGGGTCTATCATAAAGAAATCAACTCCTACTCTCTCACACCATTCTGCATGGTTTCCCAATACATAGTTATTATACATAGCTGTGTGTATATAATTCAACAGCTCTTCCATGTCTCTATCTTGTGCCCATACTTCTAAAGTTATGTACCATTCCCAACTTTCTTTACCTATTACTGCTCTATCATCGCTCTCTAATCTAATTTCTTTATCTGAATAGAAAAATATAGCAGGTAAAGGGATAGTATCTAACTCTATTGGACTTTTAGTATCCCCAATATACTTAAATACCTGTACATCACTGGTATCCACTATATTCTCTAATGTTGTCTTTACTTCTGCCAATATTTCTTGTCTAGTAGTCATTACGTCATCTCAAAATATTTATTTATGGATTCACTTATTAAATTATCTACACCAGTTGATACTTGAGAAAAAGCATAATCCAATATTTGGTCGGGGTCAACTGTTCTTTGTATAGATACCTTTTTCTTCCCAACAAATAAAAGTGCTGTTCTATTTTCCCAATCTTTCCCTAAATACCATATGGCTACTTTTGGGTTAAACTTATACCCAGGGAAATCTTTTAGAGACTTACTCTTTAAATTTGTTCCCTTAACCCATGCTGGTCCACCTTGAATAGGTACTGTTAAGTATTTACCTCTTTTTGGAACTATTTCTTGTGTACCTTTACCAATATGTGTATTTACATACTTAGAAACTTTTCTATCAAAACCAAAAGAAACTGACATCTTATCCCAGCTAGTTTTTTCTTTTTCTACGTTAAGAGCTTTACCAAGTTTTCCTCTTCTCTTAAGAAGTGTATTATAAATATTATTTTTCTCAATAGCATCTCTTGTGGTGATGGCTATGTTACTTAATCCTTCCCAAACATACCATGCTACAAAAGCTTTCAATCCTTTTGGAGAAGTTATAAAAAGGTCATTTATAGCTTTAAATATCTTATCACCAGTCCATGAAATTTTTAAAAAATCTGCCATTACTTCTCCACAGGTGTTTTTCTAAAATGATTAAGTATTTTCTTAACTTCTGGTAACAAGTCAGTAGGCGTTAATGAGCTTATAGACCCATCAGGCATAGATATAGAAGTTAATCCTATATCTTTCCTTCTCCTAAACATATAAGCAACTTGTAAAGTACATGCATATTTTAATGCATCAGGAACATCCAAAAGAATATCAGAAACAGTACTTCCACCTACCACAGTAGAGGTAGATGCATATCCACCAGTCCAAGTTACGGAAATCTGTCTAGGTTCAATATAACTTGTTTTAAACCCAAACTCTATAAGTCCAGAATCAGGCCATAAGTAAAAATCTACATCAGCAGTTTGTAATGTGCTATCCAAAGTAATAGTTGGAGTTATAGTAGCATCAACAGGAAAGGCATCAAGATAATATTTCTTTCTACCAGCATTGAAGTAGTCCGTTCTAGATTCTTTCTTTAATCTCCTATTAAGATACATCTGAATTCTATCAGAAATATTCTTAATAAAATTAGCCAATAGCACATCGAAGGTAGCAACAGAAGTATCTATTTCTAAAAAACTCTTAGCCTCTTCAACTGTTATTAACATTATAGACATTACTTACTTCCTCTTTTCTTGGTGTGTTCAGTTTTTACCATTCTATCAACGGCAATATCCTTAATCATTTCTTTTTCTTCACTACTATCGGTTCCTGTTTCTGTTTCTTCTTGTTTTCTTTCTTCTTCTTTTTTGTT
>Ga0066599_100000030_pt1 | contig 17695 bp, 23 predicted proteins | sample InisedmetaG_FD_60065 | JGI IMG/M metagenome (GOLD analysis project Ga0066599, IMG submission 60065) | Freshwater pond sediment microbial communities from the University of Edinburgh, under environmental carbon perturbations - Initial sediment | ecosystem: Environmental > Aquatic > Freshwater >...
ACTCTAAATGCTGATACTGAAACTATTAATGGTGTACAATCAATAACACTGGCTTTAAATGCTTGGGTTGAATTAGTACACATCCAATCATCAAGTAGCAATTACTGGAAAGTGGTAGCCTCATCTGATCCTGCATTAGTTACAGCAACACCAACATATCATAATCATCAGTCGGGAATTGAAGGTAATCCTGTTATATGGAGTTGGCCTAATTCTATAAGTGCATGGTCTAGTGCAACTCAATATGACGCTGGTGATATAGTTAGTTATTCAGGTGGTAACTATGGTGCATTAGTTAGTAATATAAATGAAGAGCCACCAGGCTTATCTGGAGAGTGGACTGTTTTATCGTCACAGGGTGATCCGGGCAATATTACAATTAATAATACTTCAGTTTGGTTTTTTAATGACGCTGAAAGGGATGCTTTAATTTTTGTTTCAATTCCTCGTACAGCTCCAATTACATTAGGAGAAGATACTACTAATTACATATGTGCAGATAAGCAAACTAGCACTTGGAGCGTATTGACGTCTATAGATAGTATTGACTATATCAGGTATGTTCCTTACGCCATGGTGTATAAGAGAGCTGGAAGTACTAGTTTACATACTCAAATTATAGGATTTAGGGCTCATGGTGAGCTTGAAGCCCATCATAGTAGAGTATGGCGTACACAACACTACCAGCGTGAATTAGGCACATTAGAAAATTTATCGGTGGCTAATACGACACTAGCTATATCTGCTAGTGGTGGTGGTGTTTGGTCTGTAAATTTTAGATATCAAATGCCAGGTGTAACTCCAAGTACTAGACAATTTGAATGTATTTATACTGATGATGACTGGATGTACTATAGTCATACATCACCAGTTTTAAACAACCAGTACTATAATGACTGGACCTTAGCCGCTTTAAGTAATGGGGCTCAGTTAGAAGCTAATAAAATTTATAAGATTCTTAGTAGAACTACACTTGATTTTACATCTTGTGGTGCTTCTAATAATAATATAGGAACTACATTTAAGTGTAATAGTACTCCAACACTTGGAGTAGGAGATAGCGTAGCAACTGGCTTAGTTGACATGACAGCTGGTAAGTGGGGAATTTTATACGTATGGTGTGGTATAGAGAATGAAGATCATCTATATACTGTTATTGCTGATAGCCAGTATGACTCTAAAGAGTTAGCACAAGCTTCTAAATCTCTAGGTAACTTACCACCTCTTGCCACATCACATGCAATGTTTATAGGTCGTATAATATTTCAACATGATCAAACCACTAACATACTATCTGAGTCAGCTTTTGATACAGTATTCCAAGCTTCAAGTGCTGTAACAGATCATGGAGTATTATCTGGTTTAGCTGATGATGACCATCAGCAGTATCATAATGATACAAGAGGTGATGCTAGATATGTGCAGAAAAATGCTAATATAACTGGTGCATCTAAAACTAAGGTAACTTATGACGCTAAAGGGTTAGTTACAAGTGGGGCAGATGCTACTACAGCTGATATAACAGAGGTTGCCGATAAGAGGTATGTAACAGACGCCAACTTAGCTCAGATACATAATAGACAGCATACAGTGACATCTACGTCTGATCATACATTTCCAGGTGGGACTACAAACTTTTTAAGAGAAGATGGTACATGGGCTGCACCAACTGGTGGACCAGGTAGTAGCTTAGGTTTAAACGTAGTTCTTGCTTCACAGTACGGAATAATTATATAATAAGGAGGTAATAAAATGCCGGCTAACAATGCACCAATATTTACTAGATTAGGTCTTATAGGTAAAGGAGTTATCCTTAAAACAGCTGCAACTACAGACTATACTGGTGTGAACATAGAGACTAGGGAAGTCTTTGGTGGGGATGATACTACCGGTGCTTTTATTGAAAGATTAAGGTTTAAAAGCCAAGGTACTAATATTCAGACTGTTGCGCGTATTTTTCTTAATCGCAATGGCATTAATACTAACTGGGCTACTGCGCCAGCTGCTCCTACATTTACGCCATCAGCTTCAGGTGGAACTATTCTAACTGGAAACTACTATGCACGTATAGTAGCGATTGGTCCTAAGAGTTCTCAATCAGTTATTGGTACTGCATCTGCTGTTTGTGCTGTAACAGGACCAACTGGGTCTATTGTATGGCAATGGGCAGATATTCCTGGGGCTGTTAGTTATCGTATTTATATTGGACCATCAGCCACTACTCAGACTAGATATTTTGAAACAGCCACTTCTGACTATACCCAGACTACAATGCATGAAAATGGTATTAATGATGATCCACTCTGCGGTAATAACGTATTATATGGTGAAATTACACTACCAGCTACAACAGCTGTAGCTAATGCAGCTACACAGGATATAGACTACTATATGAATTTAGTTTTAGAACCAGGTGTTGAGGTATATGTTGGTCTTGGAACTACTGTATCTGCAGGATGGGCTATTACGGCTATAGGTGGGGTGTACTAATGAGACATGGAATGCATGTACCAAGTATAATAACACCAGCTAACCAGCAAATATTCTACGCTGGGTTTGGAGCGGCACCTTCCCTCACAACGCCAGCCCAAGTTTGGCGTAAGCCTAAAAACTGTAACATGGTACATATTCTTGCTTTGGGTGGTGGTTCTGGTGGTGGAGCTGGAGCTGCAGCTGGAGCAGCATCTACATCAGCAGGTGGTGCTGGTGGAGGAGCTGGATCAGCAACAAGTGCATTATATCCTGCATTAATGATACCAGATTGTTTATACATACATGTTGGTACTGGCGGAGCAGGAGGTAGTGCTGGTAACGGTGGAGCTGGTATACTTTCAATGGTATCAGCCCATCCTGCATGTCTTGCAGCAAATACCATAGCTATACTAGCATTAGGCAATGGTGGTGCAGCAGGTGGTACTGCAGGTTCAGGTGCAACAAACGGTACTGCAGGTACAGTAGGTGCAACTCCTACACTTGCAACTGTTGGATTTGCGTCTAGAGGCACAGTAACCTTCATTCCGGGAACAGCTGGTGCAGCTGGTAACGCTAACGTTTCAATAGCTGCAACTACGGTATATTGTACAGGTGGTGCTGGTGGCGGTGCATTAGGCGGTTCAGGCAATGGAACTAACGGATCAGTAGTACGAGGAACATCATCATTTGGATTACCTGGAGATGGTAGACCTGTAGGAACTGGTAATATTTATACAGCAGGTGGTATTGGTTCCGCTAGTAGTGGTACAAATGGTGATGATGGAACTAACTTTATATACGGCATGTTACAATCAGTAGGTGGCGGGGGTGGTGCATCTGGACCAGTATCAGGAGTATGGGCTGGCGGTAATGGTGGTGCTGGTGGATTTGGTTCTGGCGGCGGCGGTGGTGGTGGAGTATTTACTGGCGGCACTAGAAGTCTTGGTGGTAAGGGTGGAGATGGTTTAGTAATTATCACTTGGTGGTAAATAACATAACAAAGGAGAAAGACGATGGGAAATTACAAGCAAGATGAATCAGTAGCATGGCTAAGGTCTAAACAAGTAGTTATCACCAACGAGTATAATAAAGTACCTTCTATAGAATTTCAGGAGGAGTTTATTGTAGAGTCTGAGGGTAGTGTTATTAGTAAAACCCAAATGGGAAAAGTTACAGCAATGCTTTCAAATCCTAACGTAGAATTTGATCTTTTGAATCCTACTAATGACGCAGTAATTGGTACGGCTAAGTTTATTGATTCCTATGTTATTCTTTACAGCTTATACCGTTATTTAGGTAATAAGCGTGATGTTAGTAACACTAAGCTTAAATTAGTAGCCACAGCTACAGAGGTAATGGAAGCTGCGCGTATAGCTTCAGGGTTAGCTGATAGTGAAGCCAGTGCAGCAAATGTTCTAGCTTTAGCAGCGCCTAATAATGAAGAGCTAGCAACAGCAGCAGTATCTAAAGCTTCTATTGCTGTTACAAAAAAGGCAGAATTTGATGCAGCGGTAACGGCTCTTGCAGCAGCCCAATCCGCCTATGATGCCAGTTTACTTTAGTATACTAGGACCATATACGTAATCACAACTAACTTCCTTTTTAATTTATTGGGTGGTAATAAGTTTTCTAATGTATTAAAATAGCAGTTAATAATTTAACTGTATAATCTCATTTTAGATAAGGAGCAAATCATGCAAGTAAACCAAGTGGCGTTATCAATAGTTAAAGGTTTAGCGTTTTCTACAGTACTTGAGTACAAAGAAGAAAATAAGCGTGTATTTACTGACTATACAGGGTATGAGTTTAAAGCTCAATTTAGAGCTGCAAAATCATCCACGTCAACTTTATTCGCTACAGTAGTTCCTGTACCTGTTGGCTTAGGTCAGTTACGTTTATCTTTAACTGATGTACAGACTGCATTATTTGCTGGTGCTTCATTATATTATGATATTCTTGCCAAGCCAGCAGCTGGCTTAGTTGAAAAAATTTATGAAGGTGTTGTAACTCTTGTTGTTCCCTCAAGTGTTACGCAGTGGGAAAATGTTCCTCCTACTACTACACCATCTGTAGTAGCTGGTTTATTTAACGCAGATCAAAGTGTAGCTCTTACTTCTAATGAAGCTGGTGCTAAGATCTATTATACAACAGACGGTTCTACACCGACTGTGTCTTCCACGATGTATTCAGCTCCTATCGCAATATCTGCAACAACTACCCTCAAGTTCTTTGGTGTTGACACAGCTGGTAACGTTGAAGCTGTTCAAACTGCAGTATACACCATTGATAAGGTCGCTCCGGTTACAGCCTGTAATATTGCCAATGATGCCGCAATTCTTGCAACTGATAATATTACCCTCACAGCTAATGAGACAGCTAATACTTACTACACAACTAACGGTGCAACACCAACACAGGCTTCTACGCTTTATGCTGGTGCCTTCCAGTTAGCTGCTGGAACTTATACAATCAAGTTCTTCTCTATAGATACTGCTGGTAATGTTGAAGCAGTTAAATCTGTAACTAACGTGGTTGTATCGTAAGTTAATGTAAATCAGCTAAATACCCGCTACCTCTAGTTAGGTAGCGGGTATAAGAATTTATGGCCTGGAGAGGTATTTATGAAACCAACAACACAAGAGCTTGAAATAATCAACAGCAGATTGCCAGGAACATCTCTAACTGAAAGACAGGTAGAGGTTCTTCCATTTAGACTGTTTGATAATCAGCTCACAGATCGTTACACTATCATGTCGCAAGAAATGATGAAAAAGTTAATGCAAGACGCTAATAACGGTATGATTGCTTTTAACTCTTTACATCAATCAAGAAGTACTTTACCAGTTGGTAGGTCTATAGCTGGTCAGATAGTTAAAGTAGGCGATATTACTGAGCTGCAAGTTAAACTGTACGCAGTTACAGAGCGTCCAGATGGTTCCCCTATGGAAGACGGTAAAGACCTAGCTGATAAGTATAATACTGGTGCAGTATTTGCATGTTCTGCTGGTGTTTCAGTTGGTTTTTACAAGTGTAGCATATGTGGTAATGATATACGCGATTACAGGAGCTGTGATCACTTCCCTGGTGAAACGTATATTATTGATGAAAAACCAGTTATTGCCACTGCTTTAATGACAGGGCACGATATACAGAATGGCGTGGCTATGGATTGTGGAGCTTATGAATGCTCTGCGGTTACAGCTGGTGGTGTTCGTAGAGCAGGCCTTCTTTCTGAAACTTTCAGTCATTACAATAAAGACGTTGATCTAAAAGAGTTTAAAAAAGAGCAGTTTGATGGAAAAGACATTGCAGAGCACGTAACACTCATGCCGTTCGCGGCAACCACTATTAAGGAGGATGTACCTATGGCTGATCAGCCTACAGAAAAAGATCTTTTGGCTAAAAACTACGAGCTCATCGCAGACAAAGCCAAGATCGAAGTGAAGCTGGCAACAGTTGAAGGTGAGTTTAATGTACTCAAAACTTCTACTGAAGCCCTATCGACAACCCTGGAGACAACTCAAGCAGAATTTGCTCAGGCTAAAACTGACCTCGCAACGGCTCTGAGTGAGAAGGAAGAATTCTCCAAAAAAGTAACGGAGCTTGAAGCAGCTGCAGTTACGGCTACTGAAGAGTTCAGTGCAAAGGTTGCTGCAGCTGAAGCTACAGCAGCTGAAGCAGTTGCGTTCAAAGAAGCTTATGTTGCTGTGGTTGAGGCTAATGGTGTGAAGATTGCTTCTACTATTACTGACTACGCCTCGAAGACTGTCGAAGAGCTTAAAACGCTTAACGAAGAGTTCTTGGCAGAAATTGCCAAGCTTCCTTCCGGCCAGCAGACAGCTGGTGATGACGCCGGTGATAAGGTTGTAGCACCTGTTTATGCCGGTATTCCTGACGCTCAGTATAAAACTAAGTAATATAAAAACAATCTCTAGGAGGATTACAACATGTTTATTAATCATCAAGGTATTGGTACAGGTGGTGGGCTTCCCTTCTCGTTAGTTGCCGGGTTGAAAACGGCAGTTGGCCAGCAGGCTGATTTCACGGCGTATAACAAATTAGCTAAGCGCACTACAGTACAGGGTCAAGTTGACCTTTGTGGAGCTGGCGAAAAAGCAGTAGGTATTTTTGTCGACTGCTCCCCTAAAGGCGACACATGCACAGTTGAGACTGAAGGCTTCAACTGGGTTAAGTACACTGGCACAGCTCCTGCTGTTGCTGATTTTGTAACTCCGGCTGCTAGTGGTCTGGTTGCTCTGATTGCTGACACAGCTGCTCCTTGTGTTCCGACTGTTGGTGAGCTCTTTGCCGGTGTATGGCAGGTTGACCAGGTTGATACAGTAAATTCCATGGTTCTGATCAATTTTGAAGGCTAAAATAAAATACACCTGACAAGGAGAATATCTCATGCATTTGAACGAAAAAATTAAAAACCTGACCCGCTATGCTTCGGCTGCGGAAGTCCCGATGATGACCAAGGATCAAGGCCTTGATCACTACAAGCGTGCCAGTGAGCTCGGCATGACACTGTGGCAGTATTTTGAGCTCATTCAACCTTCACAAGCTAATGATACACTTACAGCTTTTGAGCGTCAGCTGCAGCTTGCTGGCATTATGACAAAGTCTGATGTCTCCCGTGGTCTGTTTGCTTCGACTGGTGAGTACTTCTTCCAGTCAGACCGTCCTGGCTCTGCCATCCTGTTCCCCGTTCTGCTTCAGAAGACAGCTCTCTGGGCTAAGATGAATCAGGTTGCTGACATCAATAAAATTGTAGCCACAACCCGCACAATCGCCGGTTCGTCCAGCTACCAGTCGCTGTTCATCGATGATAGCGCTATCATTGGCTCCGGCCCCACTGCTCACGGTCGCCGTTTCCGCGTTGATCAGCGTGGTCAATTCCCTTCGGTCAAAATTGGCTGGAGTGAAACAGCAAGCGCCGTCACCAAACACGGTGTCAAGCTTGACTGGACGTACGAGTTTGTTCGTCGTGCATCCATCGAGCTGATGACAACTGTTGTCGCCCGCATCATGCTACAGGATCAGCAGGAACTGTTTAACGAAGCTATCTCGATCGCCATTTCCGGCGATGGTACAGCTGCAAGCCCGGCTGCCACTGTCAAGAAATTCCGTCATGCTGGTGTTGCAACAGCTAATGACATCGTTATCAGCGCTTCTACTGCAGCTGGCAAGATCACCTACGAAGGTTACCTGAAGTTCATCGGCGGGTTCAAGCCGTATAACATCAATATCATCGTTGGCAACATTGCTACTCTGACTAAGCTGATCCTCATGGATCGCCCGAATATGGACCCTGCACAGATCATTCAGACTCTGACCACTCAGACAATGAATCAGGGCCAGATCACAGCCGATCAGTATAACGGTCAGCTGTTCCCGAATGTTACTTTCTACCCGTCGGAAGCTGTCGGCAACGACATCATCGTCGGCATGGATACTCAGTTCGCAATGGAGCGCGTAATTGAGTTAGGCTCGGACATCCAGGAAGTTACTCGTGTAATCGAGAACCAGACAGAAGCTATGGTTATCTCTATCGCTGACGGCGTCTCCAAAATCTTCCCGTCTGCTATTCAGGTACTTGACTTCTCGACGGCTTCCCAGTCCTAAGATCGGTCGCTTCCTCCTGTTGCGACCGTACCTGTTGGCTAGCCAGCCGCCTCTCCCTAGGCTAGCCAACAGGTTCTGTAGGAATATATATATATATATATGTGGCATAGAGCAGTGTTAAAACAATACTTCAGAAATGTTCTCATAGGAATAGATCAATTGATTAATTGTTTTTTCTTGGGAGCACCTGATGAAACTATGTCAAGTCGTTTAGCTCGTTATAAAGATAATCCTTACGGTAGACCTTTTTACTTGGCCGTTAATTGGGTTTTTGAACATATCTTTCGGTGGCCTAATCATTGTGAAGATTCTAAGGAGCCAGACGATAGACATAATGATGAGGTGCTTAAATGAAGCTTGGAGTAGTAAACGATCTTGGGTTAGGTAACTGTGGTGAGTGTAAGGATTGGAAAGAACTTCCAAGTTTACATCCTAAAGATAAAAAGAAACCTAGAAAAGAACGGCGCAGAGTTTGTGGAAAATGTTACGCAGCATTACAACGAGCTAATGAGCCGTTCTTTTTTGCAAAGAAGTCAATATCATCACATAAGTCTATGGCTAAAGAAGGCGATTACGACATTAGGGATGTAAAGGAATTACATAAATGGCAAGCTTTTAAATGTCCGTATTGCCAGGAACCAATTCATTATAAGTTTACTTTAGAACATATAGTACCTAGAGAACGTGGCGGTAGAAATATACTAGCTAATATGCTATTGATTTGCAATACATGTAACTCTAGCAAACAAAATTTTGAACTAGTTTACTGGTTAGATTCTAAGGGTTATAAAGTTAAACCTAAAATACTTTTAAAGATCAAAGGAGCATATCATGACCACGGCTACAGATTCGAAGCAACCTGCGGACACTGCGAAGGCAACAGAAATAAAGCAATCTGCGCCAGTAGCGCCAGTAGCCCCAGCAAAGAGTGTATCAACTCCGACTCCTCAGCCGCAAGCGGCTAAAGTAGAACCTAAGTACAAGTCTGAAGACTTTGATGGAGCTCCAATAGTTAAGCTGAAAGTTAAGCAAGCTGGTACAATGCAGTATGACCCACAGTACCACCTTAAATTAGATTCAACTGAAGCCACTGAAATGCCTTTAACACCTTTCTTTGCTGAGAGGATTGGCCGTACTGTAGAACTTTGCGTCTAATAGGGGATTTGCATGCCTGATGATATGGATAAACGACTAAGAGATGTAGAAAATAAAGTTTATTCATTTGAGCAAACTTTTGGTCGTATAGCGGATGATATACATGAAATCAAAGAAAGCATCACTGAGTTTATAGAAGTTAAAAGTAAGCTCAGTGGTGTTGATGTATTATTTAAGCGTATAGATGAACTAAGAAAAGAAATACAAACTGTGGATCGTTCAGTTACACCGATAGCCTCAGATCATAAGGCTCTCCAACAATTTAAAACTGATACAACAGTTCAAATAACAGCTATAAATAATAGACTTGCAAAATTAGAATTTGAGCATGAAAACTGTAATAGGTTAAAAGATGGTACAATAAACTTTTTATCTGGCCGTTTTGGAAGTGTCTTTGATTGGATCTTAAAAGTAGGTCTTGGTGCTCTCCTTGTTTATGCCGCAAAAAATGGTCTCGGGAGATAGTATGTCATTTCAATTTAATAGATTTACAAAGTTTAATCTACTAGCTGGACAATATTTATTATATATTTACTTAATAGCTATTACTCTTATAGTTATACATCAAATAAAACTTTTAAGAGATAACGATACCAAGATAGAATGCGCTATAAGAAAGATTGATGCAGCACATAAGCATACAGAAGAAATGATGGGTAGAGAAGCTCAACAACAGAAACAAATAACACTAATGTTAGAGCTATTAAAAAGAGAGCATAAAGAAGCAAAAACACTAGAACAACTACTTAAGGGGTGTAAATAATGTTTCCTGCAATCCCTGATTTTAAACCAATAGTAGGAACTGCAGCTAGGCAAGCTGCCTTTGGTAAGTTTGAATATATATCTGCTCCAGTAAAAGGTAATCCAGAGAATATATCCATTAAAGGTGATTGGGCCAGAAAAAATCTCTGTATTATAGATTTACCACAACTAATGGGTATTTCAGGTGCGCCTAATAGTGGTAAAATTCAATGCCATACAATGGTAGCTGACTCTTTAAGGTTTATGTTTCAAGATTTCGAACAGCAAGGTAAGTTAGATTTAATCCATACTTGGGGCGGTATGTTCTGCCCTAGATTTCAACGTGGTAGTAAAACATCTTTATCCAATCATGCATTTGGAACTGCATTTGATATAAATGTACAATGGAATATGTTAGGGGAAGAACCAGCTAATGAAGATGAACTAGGCTGTGTATATGATTTAGTTGAAATAGCTCATAAGCACGGTTGGTACTGGGGTGGTCATTTTAGTCGTCCTGATGGAATGCACTTTGAGTACGCGAGGATAGACTAATGAGACAGTTATTCACTTCTAATTCAGGTAGATTATCAAATACTAAGGTATGGTCTTTTATTGGTTGTGGTGTTGCTTCTTATATAATGATACACCTAACTGTTAAAGATAAAATGACCTGGGAGATATTTGTAGGCTATTTAGGAACAGTTGGCGGCTTCTCTCAGATAAGTAAGTGGTTAGCCTATAGATATGGAGTAAAAGCCGATGTGGTCACTGCTACTGAAAGCGATACCAGTATTATCAAAGTTGAAAAATGTAGCGACTGTTCTACCATTGCAAAATCAACAGCCAAGCCAGCAGAGCAGTCAGGAGACTAATATGGACCCTATTACATGGGCCACAGCTCTAAGAGTATTACAAAAGTATTGGTGGGTACTATTAGTTATTGGAATTGGCATCTATATCTGGATTTTGCGTGCTGGCATAGAGTCAAGAAATCTAGTCATTAATCAGCAAATAGAAACAATCGCTTCTAAAGATGCTGCATTAAAAGACTACAAGATTAGATTCGAAACGCAGAATAAGGCTATAGAAGATATGGCCCAAAAAGGAAAGGAGCAGGCTTCAAAGCTAGATGTAGCAATAGCTAAGGTTAATGCAATGAAGCCAGCTACACAGGTAATTATACGTGAGATTTATACTGATCAAGCTAAGAGTGCTAATGATTTGTTACTTAATGCTCTTAATGACTAGTTGTTGTAAATGGTGTCCACCAACAGAAAAAATAGTTGAGGTAAAAATACCAGTTCCAGTAGCTTGTCCAGCTCCACCAGTATTTGAACAAATAATAGATCCTGTTTTAAGTTTTACTCAATTAACCACCATAGAACAAAAAGTTAAAGACTTAAGAGCATCACGTGTGTTATGGAGAGAAAGATCAAAACAGCAAGAAGTTTTATTAGACTCTTATAGAGTCAGTGTAGCTCAAGAGAAATTATACTTTAAAAACTATTCGGGGCTTAAATAATGGCACAACACCAATTAACATTTGAACCCCCATATGAATATACTGATTCTGTTAGAGCCTTATTAGGTGTAACTATTAATGAGTTATCTGATGACACTATAATGTCTCTAGCTATTGTAGGACAGGCTGAACAAGCTGTCTATGCTTTAGCTCCTACCTTTAAAACTATTATTGAAGACTACGCCACAGAAGACTTAACAGTCCATAAGTTAATGATTGCATTCATTAATATGATTGCATTTTATGCATATGGACCTTTAAAAGTTAGCTTATTATCATCAGAATCTGATAATAAGACTATAGCGTCAAGATTTAAAGATGCTTTAAGTAGAGATCCTAATGAGTTTAAAAATGCTGCAAAAAAGATCTTAGAAGATGCTGGGTTAATTAAATCCACTGGTACTCCAGACTTATTAACATTTGTACCACCATCTATAGACGTTATAACTGGAGTTTAACATGTTAGAAAAAGTAACTAGCAAAGCATATCATGCTTTAAATGTTACAGATACTGACGGTGTTAAACACGACATCAAAGTATTAAACTTTACAGCTTCAGGCACTAGAACAAGTAGGTTAGATAGACAATGTGTAGTAGATAATAATACATTAATAGAGGTTGGTAAAGAATTAATTTTACCAGATGGAAAGACTCTAATAGTGTCTTATAAACAAGCGGATATATATCGGTCATCAATAATAAGGTATATTCTAGACTGTACAGAAGTTTCTCACTTTGTTAATATAACTAGAACTATTACAGTAAAAAGTAATCAGGGCGGATTAGCTAGTAAGAATGATACCCCAGTTTATCAAAATATGCCAGTTAAAATAGGTTTAGTAGAAGTACCTGAAAATAAAGTATTAGATGAAAATTTACCAAGTTTTGTAATGTATATGTCAAAGAAATATACATTACAAAAAGGTGATAGAATACTTACAAATGATTCAACATTTGAAATAGCTAAAGTTGATAGTTTTATACATGTAACTCCTGGCCTAATGGAGGTACGATTCGATAAGGATCCCAGATGGCCATAATTAAGCTTAAAGGCAGGCTAAGAATAAAAGGTACTATTAAAGCTAAAGTACCGCGTAAAGTTAAACGTAATTTTGATTGGTTAGTATTAGATGATATAAGAAAGTCTAGTGGTAAGTTAGGTAACCAAGGATTTACAGCTAGCGGTGTCAATAACTTAGCCCAGTACATTTGGAATATACCAATACCTGAGGATAATAGTTTAAAAGATACTATAAGTAGAATTAAGCAGCAACCACGTCCGGCTAAAAGACTAATGGAGTTTCTAGTAAGAGAACCAGTTACTGTATCTGAAACTCCAGAAGGTCCACAATTAAGTGATGGTCATCATAGAGCATTTTTGGCTGACCAATTAGGTTTTAAAAGAATACCGATGCAAGGTATAGTAAGTATTAAAACACCAGCTGATAAAAGAGTTGAGCATCGTCAGTCTTTAATTAATGCTGGAAAAATGTACCAAGCTGATGGAATATACTACCTTAAAACTCCGGTAGAAGGTACAGCACCATTTCTACATTCTGATGGCCATATTGATGATGACGGCAATATTTACATAAATTTACCGTTAGTAAAGCAAACCTTTGAAACTATACAAGAGTCTAAATCTGATGTTAATTTACGAGCATTCTTAAAAAGGCAGCAAACACCTGAATTTTGGAAAACTATTGGAGTTAGTAAAGTAGTCTATTTTAGTGTTTTTAATACATTTACAGAATCAGTTCTTAATACTGTTGAGCATGAGAAAATACATAAAAAATCAAAAGATCATATAAATAGAGACCATGTAGAACTTAAAGAAATAAGAGCACATTTAGGTTCTTTAACTAGTAAACAGATTGATTCACTTAGTGAAGTATCAGGTAAAGATTTAAAAGCTGTTCTATTAAATACTGAATTACAGCTAGATAGACTAGTAAGTTCAGCAGCAATATCTAAGGATATTTGGAAACAACTTGAAACAGAAACATCTAGAAGTATAACCAGCCCAGTTAACACTACAGTAGTTGCACCATACGCAGCTGTAAGATCTGGGCAAGATATGAGTAGTGCAGTAAGTTTACCGAGTTTAGAAGAGTTTAAAGCATCTAGTACGTATAATATTGATTGGAATAATCCAGTAAGTGTAGTTGCTGCCATAATACAAGAAGCTGTTAAAACTAATAGTTCTATTACTAGCCCTAGTATGGTAGCGTATATAAGAAAAAATAGAGATGAGCTTAGTGAGAATAAACTTATTTTAGAATCAGTTAACCTAGGCATAGATAAAGAATATTATTCCAATAAGTATATAAAACACTATTTAGACTCAATCCTAGGATAATATGTCAAGAGCAGTTAGTAGCATATCAAATATTTTATTATCCATAGAAAAACTTTTATGGGATAATATAGCTAGCCCAAATAATGAGCTTTTAATTTGTAAAAATGATTATTTAGCAAGACTAGATGAATTAACTACCGCACAATCAGCAATACTTTGGAGTGTTGAAAATATTGAAATGACTCACCACTGGTCAGCAGATTTGCTAATAGGGGCCACAGCATTTCAGGATTTCGGCAACCGCAAATTGTACAGGTTAACAGATGAAATTAAGTACTTATTAGATGAGAATATCTATTTATCTGTATATGATTATACTCAAGAACCAGTTGAAGACTTTGAAGTAAATAAACTGGTTGTTACAGGTCCAATAAAATGGTTACCTATAATAATAGAGCCTAATGAATTTAAAACAAGTATGTTTGTAGTAAAAGTAAAGTATGCTCAAACTGATTATAGGTAACTATTATGGCATTACAATCAGTTTTAATAGGCATGATGAACTGTAAAGTTGCAGGTATAGATAGTGGTTCTGTAAAATCAGCATCTATTAATGTTAAGCCTACATATAAAGAGCATAAAACAGGTTATCCACAAATAAGTGATTTAAAAGCACTAGTATATGCTGAAGGTGTATGTAAAGTAGAAACAGAAGAATCAATTATGTTTTCTACAGCTAAGGGTATAGCAATTGGTCTTTCACAAGGTATACCAATAGAAGTATCGTTTGAAGGTAATGCTCCTGGTCTTGGAGGTGTTGCTTTAACTATAAGCGGTAATGGTTTTGGTAATGCTTCTAGTATAGAAGGAAAAAGTAATGATTTTGGTGTTATTACTGTAGAGACTACATGTTTAGAGCTATTATTTACTGGTGGTGGTGGATTTGGTTTAAATAATCTGGTAGGTAATATACCATTTATTACTCCAGATTATACCTCACAAGCAAGAACTATAGATCCAGATAATTTAATCTTCGGGTCACCCACTATAAATAATGAACTATGTGTACAAGGTTCATTTAATGCTACTAGTAGAATAAAATGTTTTTCTTTATCTTGGCCACCAGTAATAGAAGCTGCAGTTATGGAAAGTACTGATTTTAATATACAAGGTACATTTTCTTCTGGTGATTCTTTAACAGTAACAGATGCAGCTTCTAGTATGATTCCTGGTACAGTTTTAATGCCTAAACAGTGTACATTTAGTGTTAATACTATTGGAGGTAGTATTTGTAGTATAGCAATGGATGGTATAGTGGAGCCTGATATTGGCTTTAGTCCTGGGAATGATTGGAATGGTATATCTGTAAAAATGTCTGCAATGTTAACAGATCCAACTGCTGTAGGAACAAATTGGGCAAACATAAGTTAATAAAACGTAGTTAATCACACAAGGAGGTAGTAAACAATGGCAGATTTAATGATCGGTATTTTGAAGGCAGAACTGTGTGATGCTGGTGGAACACCTGCATCTATTGGTTCACTGAAGAGTGGCTCGCTTACACTGAAGCCACAGTACAAAGAGCATAAGTCTGGCTTTCCGCAGATTACAGACATTAAAGTTCCTGAAGTTATTACGGGTACATTTAAGTTTGACTGCGAAGAGATCGGCCTTATCAAAACCCTCGCTGGAGCTGGTGTTGCCGCCCTCGGCGCAGGTGTTCCGCACAATGTTGATGTAAAGTGCGAAGCCCCTACGGCTCAAGGTGGAGCATTCCAGATGGACGGCTCTGGTTACATCAAAGGCGTATCAGGTCAGGTTAACGCAAATGACTTTGGTACTATGTCAGTCGAAGTTGACTGTGTTCCGATGGGTGGTGCTGGCGGTGCAGCGCTCATTACCTTTACCAATGTTGCAGGTGCTGGTACTAGCACAATTGCAGCTCCCAGCTACACACACCAGCAGTTAACAAGTGATTCAAATAACTTGTCTTTTGGTACACCTACAGTTGCTAAAGGTGCTGGTGCTGCTTCTAACTGTCGTATGTTTAACTTCAATGCGACTGGTAACTTTAAGTACCATACTTCAGGGTTTCCGCCAGTTATTGACCTTGCAATTATGGAGTCTAATGAGTTTACTCTATCGGCGGAGTTTGAAGATCCGGCAGCAGTTCTGTTAACTGATGCTCTGGCTGCTTTAACACCAGGCGCACAGCCAGTTAAAAACGTCACAGTTAACGCTACTTACCAGATTATTGGTGGTACAGATGTTGTTGTCTCGCTGAAAAATGCGATGGTTGAACCTGATCTTTCGTTCAATCCTGGTAACGACTGGAACGGTGTAACGGTAAAATGTACCGCATTGCTGCCTGTTGGTAGCCTTCCGACATCTGGTTGGGCATTAACAATCGCCTAAGTCATGGTTTACCGAAAGTGTTCCAAAGTCACGTAGTTTCAACCACACGGAATCAGCGTTACGAAATAGGGTCAAGTAGAATATAAAGGCCAATATATAACGCTGATTCCTAACTTAAGCATAAAGGAGTATACAGAATGGAGAAATTGGCACCTGGTAAATTTGAGGTGACGCTGTCTGGAGAGGCCCGGACTGTCGTTATAACTTTTGGACTTCGTAGTGAAATACTTCGTATTATCACTAAGAAACAACTCGAGTATCGTGGTATATCTGCTAAGAATATGCTGCCTACTGAAATGCGCGCGAAGCTCGCAGAACTAGTAGAAGCTTTAGAAGCAGAACGTAGTAAAGAAGAAAAAGATCAGAAAAGAATAGATGAACTTCAGGGTGAAGTAAATGAAACCTATGAAGCATCAATTAAGATAATTGATGAAAACAAAGATAAGATTACTGAGCAGCTTGCTGTCGGTATGATTGATCTAACAGATGAGGCTATAGCAGATATTCTCGCTCTTGTTTTAACTATTCGTGATAAAGAAGGTAAAGTGACTAAAGAAGTCACTAAAGATCAAATTCTTTATGGTGAAGAATATAGTGCTGATAGTGATGAACTACTTTCACTGATTGAAGGTATTATGGAATACCTTGTTGAAGCACTAAAAAAAATTCAAGTGGTGAGCCAGATGTTGAGCAGTCTCGTGAGGCCAGATTAGCGGAAATACGGAAGGCTAAAGGTCTTCCAGAACCTAAAAAAGAAGCGCCACTTACTATATATGATTTGGTCCAAACTATGTGTCTAAGTAATCCCCAGATGGAGTGGTATACCATCTGGGGTTACACGTATGAGGAGATACTACATCGCTGGGATATTTGGAAAAAATTTGACGTTGTAACTCGTATTTTTGGTAGTGGTGAAAAAGAAAAAGAAGAAACAAAAACTCCAGTAAACACCGATGCCACCATGGCTGCCTTAGGTGCTTTATTTGGACCTAGCTTTATGAAACCCCCTACCGAGGAGAACACGTCAAATGGTTGATCCTAAAGATACCAGCGTTGATAACCCTGCAATTGGAATTGATGAAGTAGCAGCTATTTCAGTTTCTGCATCAATGGAAGATGCCTCAATTAACCTTAGGCCTTCTAAAGAATCTCAAGAAGCTTTAAACAATCTTAAGGGTAATGCGTCTGTATCTGTAGATAAAAGTAAAGTCATTAAAGACCTAAAAGACCTAGGCCAACTTAATATAGATGTTGGTGTAGCGCCTGCCTCTAAAACCCAAACAATAACTCAAAAAATAGTAACTAGTGGTACAGCTGTACCAACAGCAACTAAAGATGCTGATGCTATGGCACAACGCTATGAGCAAGCTGTACACTACGTTAATAAATTACTAGGTACTGTTGGTACAGCAGGACCTAAGCCTATAATCTCTAGTGCCACTAATGCTCTTAAGCGTGGTGA
>Ga0066599_100000031_pt1 | contig 17565 bp, 32 predicted proteins | sample InisedmetaG_FD_60065 | JGI IMG/M metagenome (GOLD analysis project Ga0066599, IMG submission 60065) | Freshwater pond sediment microbial communities from the University of Edinburgh, under environmental carbon perturbations - Initial sediment | ecosystem: Environmental > Aquatic > Freshwater >...
TCTGATTTTATCCAGTCCATTAATTCATCTGAAACATTTTCACATCTGTGACAGGTATGATTCTGTATTTCTTCATATTCACTCCGATATATGCACCATGCCTTTAAAAATAAATCAGCCTCATCCCTATTGAGATAAATATTATTCTCCCATCCATCAGCTTCCATATTATACTTTGTATGGCAAGTAATAATCTTAATCCCTGCATAATTATCTTTAGTTCTGACTTCTGAACCAAACCAATGTTTTTCAATGTGCTGAACATCTGCCATTGGAATGATCATTGTTTCCCCATCAAAAATACTTTCTGTAATCATTGTTTCCTCCTTTTATACCGTTCAACCATTTCCAAGTACTGACTATAAATAAGTGCAACACCTAAAATAGCAAGGGCAATTACTCCGATTACTTGTAGTGTTGTCATGGCCTATTAGCAGTTATTAACCAAGCCGTTCCACAAAGAAAAGTACATAGACGTATGAATAATAAGAACTCTACGGGGCATTTGGTCTTTGAGCATATCCATCGTATAATTATATCCCATCTCTTTGTAAAGCCCACATAATTAAGAGGTTCTCCTGCCGCTATGTTAAGAATAGGATCGAATATTCCAAAACGGAATAGCAAGAATCCTACTATTATCTTATAGAGATGATTAGGATATTGAAGTATCCAGGCAGAGAAATTACAATAGTCTGTTAATGATAGTATTAACATTAGCGAGATTACTGCATGGTAGGCAAAGTACATAGAGTCTGCCCAATAATGAAGTCTTTGCTTCTTCTTAGCATCAGAAAGATTGTCTCTCCGCATCATAAGTCCATCAGGGACAGCTTTAAATATGATTAAGAAAGCCGCCAAAAGTAAGTATTCAAAAGTAAATAGTTCCATTATTCTCCGTATTTAAGTAAAAAATCAGTTGAAACAATTTTAAAACTAACATTATTAGGATAATTACGTACTACAACGCCCTCTCGTGGAACATCCTTATTAAGTAGGGAATATCCTTTAGCAAGTTCTACCATTTCGGGGATTGTAGATTTAAGTTTAAATTCATCATCGAGCCAAGGAACGGGATTTAAATCCATATATCCACAGAAGAAGTTTTGTTCATGCTGATTAAAATAAGTTCTCTTTCCCTTATCGTAGGAAGCTACATTAAACACAAACAACACCACTGTATCAAGTTTATATTTATTGCCCTGTATACCCACGCCTACCGCCTCTCCTTGGATAATAAGTCCGATATTGTGCTTGTCACACCAATATTCCATCTTATGCTCTATATCCAATACTTTAGCTAACGTCCAATAAGAACTACTATCAGGTTTAAGTAGCTGAAAATTGCGACTGCATACTCCGAACTTCCATTTCTTATCCCATGGAAATATCTTCTTATTGGGTATCATGAAGTATGTTGCACTCTGACCATCTACTTTCTCCGTAACATCAAAGTTAAATCACCCCATCTCTCGTAATAGTCAGGAAATAGTTGAATTCTGTCCTCATCAGTCTTTTTAATGAAAGGTGGAAATGGTGTTCTCTTAACCTTAAAGAACAGTCTACGATACCATGCAAAGCGTTTAAAGAATTTAGTGAGTCTGTTCTTATCTATTGCGGCTAACCTGTCTGACTCTTTGCGTTCAAACTCAGCCTGTGGGTCATACTTCCGTACCCCGATAAGATTAGTTACATCATCTCCTTCTTTATAGTTGCCTTTGGGGAGAATTGATAATGGGAAGCAAATACCCTGAGATACCTGTCCTTTGAGTTTAATAGTTTTAATTCTGAACTTCCGATCTCTCAGGAATTCAAACTCAGGTTTATCAGGGAGTATACTATCGACCTCGCAATAGCACACAAGATCACCAACTTTGAAATTGTCGGCCTTAGCAATTACAAGCTCCCACCCAAGTACGGTGGCTTTAAGTATTTTATCAGCACCCTCGATGGGACTAAGGGATACTATCCTCTGTATTGATGCAAGTTTTCTGTCCATGGTCATATCTTTTCTCCGCAGAACTCTGCGTCCTCACAATTTACACACATATTAGTACATTTCTTATTACAACATTTGCAGGTGTCGCCATGAACTATTGAAGCACCACAGCATGAGCTGAGTCTCCATCCTTGGCATGGTCGTTCTTTAGTGGGCTTTGGGGCTTTCATAGCTACTCTTCTAAGTCTCTGACAATATCCATTATAAGAGGCATATCTCTTGCATAAAAGAAACTGGCTAAGTCCTCAATAATAAACTTAATTAATTCCTGTTTACTCTTTGGGACTCTTTTCTTTTCGGGGACTATCTCAGCGAACCTTCCCTTCCTATAAAGACAAACACAATCTCTTTTTGATGTTTCATAATATAACATATCGTCCCTTACGTCATATAAATGGAATTTTGCTACAGTATGATAATCATCAAAATCAAGACATTTTGTTTTCTTCCCAATATACTTCTCGTCACAAATCTTTCTTAGATGTTGTTCTATCTCTTGCGGGGTTGCGTGACGCAAACTGCTCCTAAAATGAGAATACCCTTCACAATCCTCAATAACTCCACTCATATCTCTATCATTCTCCCCTTTAATAACTATTCTAAATATTCTCCCATAAGCGTGTGCTTTATCATCTTTCCCTATTGTTCTATAAACCCAATCACCTGTCTTAAGTTTTGGAGTTTTCTTCTCTTCCATAAGATCACATCCTGCATAGTACTTAGAACACATTATAACATTCTCTAAGTATTCTACTTTCTTTAGCAGGCTTTGAAATTCTTCGCCTTCCTTTGTTATTATCATAGCTTTAAGTATTAAAATGGCAAATCCCCTGAGTCGTTATCATCATCCATAGGATTCGGAGGAATGAAGACTTGTTCTCTCTTAGCATAGTCAGAAGGCACTTTCCCTCCTACTTCTTTCTTGTCGAACATATCTGAGTGCTTGATATAGTTAGCCTTAGCGGAGGTTTTGTGAAAAGTATCTGATATTTTCTTGCCCGATAGAGCAAAGAATACAGTTACTCTGTCTCCTATCATGTACTCATCGAGGTTTACACCTTTGCCAAGTTCAAATTCTGGAAGCTCCGTATAGGTCTTATCCTTATACTCTCTTTTTACTTCAAGTATTATAGAAGCAAACTCAAAGGTCTTTCCTTCATTCTTTGTTCCTTTTTTGCCTTCTACTTTCCTAACGGGCTTTGCATACACTACTCCCTCTATGGGGTAAAAGTTGTTCTGTTCTTTCATATTAAATATAGTTTTTTTCTCTTAAACTTATCCATGCTTCACATTCAGGCAATGTGCCTTGGAAAATAATATTCCAAAACTCTTGCGGGGTAGTATCCCCTGTTGTGGTAGGGGGATATGAAGAAACCCAATTCTCCCCTATATAGCTTTTCTCTGCTACTTGGTAAATATTGTCTTCCAAGTGTATTACTTTATATTTCATATTTCGTTTTGTAAGTATTCGTTAATAACCTTTGCTGTTTCCTCTACTGATAAAAAGTAGAATTCTATATGATCCTTAGACATATCTCCTTGTTCTTTAGCATAATCATGTATTTTCTCTGCTAACCTTTGGGCGTGAACCTCGCTATCGGCATGAAAAGACTTATACCCATTATTAAAAGCATCTTCGTGGTATTCATCAAGAGCATAGTCTATCAGGTCTAATAAGGCATCTCTGTTACCTTCCCTGATCTGTTTGAGTTGTTTCTTTAGTTTCATTGTCTTTATTTATAGTTTCTAATATGTAATTGGCTAATTTCAATGCCTCCTCATTAGGTAATACTCCCCCTGGTTCTCCGCCGATGCTGATACTAAATCCAGTTCTACCACCACACTGCCATTGATTAGATATAGAAACCCATAAGTTTCCCATGCCTTGTGTTTCATATTCTCTATAAAATTCCGTGTCAAGTTCTCTTTTCATTTCTATCAATTTTGAAGTAAAGATAGAACTTAGATATGAGAAAAACAAGAAAATTAACGTTTATTTTAAAAAAGAATTTAAGACCTGAACCTGATATTGATCGAATTCTTTAGTGTGAGAACGCCAAATGGTTGAAACAGGATTGAGATAGGTTAGCCATCCTGCCTTATGCTCTACTACGAAGATAGGTATCTTTTGATCTTTAGCGAGCTTACCCAAAAATATATCGCACATATTCTTTACGGGGAAGTCAGATATGTCAATTTTAATGTCTTTTGTATTGAGAAGCATAACTCCCGTGCCTCCTGTGTCTACCCTGTGATCACCTACTACGGTATGCAAGCAATGGTAGTTCTCTCTGAAATATGCGTGTGCTGAACGTGCAGGACGCTGGAAGACCTTGCCATGACAACTGCATACTCCGCCTAACTGTCTGTATTTGTTTATCATATAGGCACAGTAGTTGGGAGGGTAACTGAGATCATCATCACAAGTAAAGACAAAGCCTTCTCTTTCATTGAAATGGAGAAACTTCGCTGCATCCCCGTATTCATTCTGTAATTTTACGTAACGAATTTTATCGGAAGGATCAGGTATCCTTGGCTCGTCTGTATGTCCGTTCAACATTATAAAAAAAGCATCCGCCTGTTGATAAAGGCTCTTGACGGTTTGCCAAAGCATAACCTCCCTATCGGGTAAAGTTGCAATCTGAACTGTTATCATACATTTTACTATTCATGAAGTGTTCTTGCTGAGGAATAACCAATGATTCTTTGACCATATAAAGGTTACATTTATGCTTGTGTAGTTCTCTGCTTATGTAAGCTCCTACACCACTACTTAGTTTAGGCTTCTGTGACCAATCCATATTTATCTGTGGTATCTTACCAAGCCGACTAAAGAACTTATCTTTACACATAAAGCACATATCAACCCATTGGGTTTTCCATGCTATCCCCATATCTTTAGGGGGCACTCCTGTCCAACACTTCTGTCCTACCCTGTCAGCATATAGGTTAAGACATACAGGGTTATCAAGTTGTCTCCATATATCTATTGCACGTTCAACCATGTTCTCGGCAGGCATAAAGTCGTCCGGTAGCATAAAATAATACTGATGCTTACCTTTCATCCCAAATAGTTGATTGACAGTACACCAATAACCACGCTTACCAAAGTGTTTATCTCTCTTAGTCTGTATTGCCCCGCTAATGTCATAATCACAACCATCATTAAGGACGATAACATCTCCTTCTCCTTGTAATGAGTCTACAAGTCTTTGGCAGGATTCTTGCCTATTATGGGTTGTTATCAGAAATGCTACGTCCATATAATTCACCTGTACTTCGTAATATGTCCAAATAGTCCTCATTAAATGGACATTCATCACATTTTTGATCTTTTGTCATAGTTTTCGTGTCCACATACGGGCAATCGAAATCTTCTTCTTCAGTCTTTAAACACTTCATCTTTTATAACTTTACCGATTACATTGTTAGGAACATTCATAAAGCCTCCATTAGTCTTCCTTATGAAGTTAGTCCATAGGGTGTTTCCTCCATACCAATGACAGCCAATAGACTCATCATTGAACCATGGTTCTTTCTTATTTATAAGATCACTGACAGTAGTAGCATTATATCTATACACGGCATCATCATGGATAAATGCACCATCGGGAATAGGTTGTAGCGGTGGAAAGTACTTATCAAACATAACAGACCCAATACATTGATAATGCTTGGGATTAAACTCTTTAAGCATTACATCATTAAGTTTCTTATAGAATCTACTCTTAGGTTTAGCCATGAGAAACCCGACAGAGTGACCATACCTACAAATAGACACAAACACTTCTTTTCTTATATTGCTGTCATTATTGGCAGATAGGTGATTCATAGGTCTGAAAAAGATAATATCAGAGTCAACCCATGCACCACCATACTCATACATTGCAGTTATCCGTACATAGTCGGCCTTATGAACCTCAGCCATATTAGGAGCAAACCCTAATTTAGTAAAGTCTAATATATTCTTTTTGAGTGGTAGCGTATCAAGAACAGGAAGAAAGTTATTGCATACTAAAGGATAGTCGTTCTCAAGGGAAATCCATGTAACTTTATCTACCGTATTAGTTGATGTCCATAGCCATATCTCCCAATCAGGATTATACTTTAAGAACGACTTAAATGTTAATAATCGCATATAGGGAAGCGTCTTACCTCCCCAATATATGTGGCAGATTTTGGGGACATCAATTTTCCACATCAAGATTAGGTGTTAGAACATGTTTAGCTCTATAGGTGTTTTCAGGTATCAACTCCCCATCAAGAATATTGTAGTTATGCAGCCATAAGTCGGGAGCATTATGCATAATATTATGATTAAGTCTTTCATGCCACTGATGCACCACAAAAGGATACTCAGTTATCTCTATTTGTAATCCAAGGTTCTTAACTTGTCTAACAAGGTAGTCATCTTCAAAAGATACTCCATTGGCAAGGCGTTCATCAAATCCATTGAGCTTAACCAGGTTCTTAGTGGTTATGGCACAACAGTAATGAAAGGCTACAGGATCAATAGTAGGATGATTGCCCCAAGCACTTACATCCTGATCCCAATCACCTTCGGGTGTCTTAGTAATGATAAACTTGTTCTTCGTGGCAAGTGCCTTTAAGTCATAGTCACCCATAGTAACTTCTTTACTTATCTTGAAACACCCAAAAGATATGTAAGTCTTGTCGGTAACTCTTGTGGCATAACTAATAACATCCCCTACAAGGATACATTCCGGCTCTGTGATAAGAATAATATCAGGTTTTCTTTTTAATGCTTCAGCGAATCCTATATTAAAGGGTATGACCTGACTGTACCATGTTTTATCTTTTAACTTAATTACATCAACAGGAAATGGCAACTCCGGTAATACTATGTCATTAGGCGAAGCATCATCTACTATAATCACATTAAAGTCCTTATATGCAGACTTGGTATAGGATAGCAGTGTCTTATTAAGTTGATACTGTCGGTCATAGTATGCGAGGACTATTGTAATCATGCCTCTATACCTTACTTAAAATAAATATTCCTAACCCATTCCACCAACCGTTCTCGTTATTACCTATGTTTGACTCAAGACATACATGCTCTTTGACTTTAAAGTTACATTCCTTTATACCAATGTCGGCTCCCTGCCTTACACCTACCCAATCGAAATCATCAACTACTAAGAGGAATTCATTAGCTAATGAATCATAGAAATAAGTTAATCCCTTGGCGGTTTTATCAGTCCAATGATTCCCATCATACAGGTAATAGTTAATATTCCTTATTTTACTCACATCAACAGAGAAACAATCAGCCTCTATAAAGTTATAAGGTATATTAAACCTTTGGCAGTTTCCTTCAAAGTAACCTCGTTGGTTCTGAAATTCACTCCAATTATCTATTGCCCATGCCTCATTGACATTGTTCCCGTAGAGTGAACTTACAAAGGTAGAACCCTTATGTACACCTATCTCAAGGTAGTTTAACTTATCAAAGCTTGACCCTAAGTTATTAAGAAGGTGTCTATTCATTGCCGAGGACATTCCTTCAATAGCAAGAATATCTTTATTTAATCTTGATATTCCATTAATTGCATTTTCGACACATTTATTTATATTCATATATATTAAAATTTTGCGAATCCACCGCCATGAGTATAACCCTCTACTCCTACCTTATCTATTCTCTTAAAGTCAGTTATCTCCATTAGTACTTGTTCTATGGCTCTTGTATCAGAATTCCTTACCATAGACATTAAAATCCCTACCCATTGTAAATATTGAGTTTTATTTATTTTATAAAAAGTAACAAGTCTCCATCCATTATTACTATCAACCCACATCATCGTGTTTTGATTATTCCATAAAGAATAATCAAATTCATCATTAAGATAATATCTTCCCGCTATTGTATAAATATTATCATATCCATCGGATTCGGCAGATAATGATGCCAAGGCAAAACCTATACATTTATATGGCCCATCAATTATAGCCTCATTCCCTTTGTATATGTTCTTATAAAAATCCACTTGAGTACGAATGCTATCCTCATATTCAGGAATATCCGTACACTCTACAAAGTATGTTCTTTTGTTAGGTATCTTCCGTATACTCTCAATAGTCTTAAGGGTTTGCTCATACCTCTCTTGTTTGTTAAATACTGAGCGTATGGGGTAATAACTTAAGGGGGCATTGCAGGTGTTGATTGCAGATGATATTATAACTAAATCCATTGTTGTATCTTATTTTTCCAATATTCAAATGTAAGCATTTCCTTATGCCCGTCAAAGTTATTCTTAATACTCTGTATATCCTCAAACTCCTTATTAAGCAACCATTCCGATACGTCTTCCCATTTATCTACAATGAGTACAGGAAAATAAGAATATAGTTCCTCTGATAAAATATTGCGTTTGACAATAGGAATAGCATCCATGTAAAGAGCTTCCCATACTCTATGTGTATCCATCCCATTCCCTTCAGGGCATATAACAAACTTATGCCTGTAGATATTATCAAGGTACTCATCGAACCTATTGCCATTAGCCCCCATATCCGTAGTAACCCATGGTTTGTCCTTAAATAGATTGAATGGTAACTGTCTTTTCGATGAATTAGTACTGATGTTGAAATTCATATAAGCAAGATTGATATAAGAACGGTTCTCTTTACATTTCTCAGACATCTTCTTCGTTTTGTTGACTTCAACAAACCACCTATCGTTTTCTAATCCAATAGGGATAGCTTTCATCCTATCGTCCCTTATATTGAGGTTTTGAGTATACCACTTGATAACATTAGCAGGAGGTAAAAAATCCACATTAGTATCGCAGTTATGAGTAACCACTATAAACTTATGATTAATACCACTTAACATATCAAATAAATACTTCACATAGAAAGTGTGAGTATAAACGATACATGGATCGTAATCGAAACACTTCTCTATGGAAAATGTATTCATTAGTTTACTGTAGTCTCCACTACTTTTATTAACCGGAGCAAAGGTAAAGTGTCCTACTGTTTCAAATTTATCACCCTGAATAGCGGTTTCCATATCTTCTTTTCATATATTTAATTTTACCTATTCTCTTCTGTATAGGAGAACTTGTCATGTGTTTTTTCCTTTCAATGCTTAACTCAATAATAGGAACTTGAGGCATAGGTGGTCGCCAGTTCTCATGCCACAGGTGGACACAATACGTCTGAGACTTAACATAAGTCTGTATACGTGATTCATTGGCATTACTATCATCTTTTATTTCATCACAAAAACTACTTGGCATTGGATAGAAGAAAGCATCAGGGAATAAAACTGTCTTGTCAGGTGTGTCCTGTATGTAAGCAATGTACTTCTTTGTAAGGTAAGTATAATCATACCCCGCTATGCCCTCTATTACTGATTTAAGGAACTTACTCTGCGGAGCACACCCAATGATACCATCAAGAAGAAGTGGCTTAAAGCTCTTAGCATTGATATCCCTTCCCCCACCAAAGAAATCTAAGTACAGTAAATCGTCCAATGGCTTTATAGGTTTAAAGTCCATATCAACACATACTCCACCATACCTGTAAAGAATATCAAACTTATATGATTTAGGATTAGTTAAGCCAATAGACAATAAATCTTCTTTTGTCCATATCTTAATATCCCATGTGGGGTGAAGTTCAATCCACTTATCAATAAGTTTTATATAAGCTAAGGGCAGTTCCCCATCAAGCCAAAGCATGTGAAGGTTCTTAGGTATTCTCTGTTCTTCTTTTTCGTTATGATAAACATAGTATCGTCCATAGTTGACTATAATCTTTCCCCATGGATATTCATCATCGGGATATAGTGTTGTGTTCCGGCTATAGTCCTTTGGAACGTTAAAATTAAGTCCACTATTGAATAAGGCTAAGTTTCTGTCATGATATGGCCGCCATGCTGATGGTTTATCCATCTCAAAGTGTGTATGGAACTGATGAATCACATAAGGGCTATTGATAATACTTACATTCATTTTAGAACCTTTGATATAGCGGATAAGGTCATCATCATCAAAAGCTACGCCTCTTGAGTACCTCTCATCAAATCCACCAATTCTGTCTAAATCTTTACGCATTATAGCAGAGCAGAAGTGATATCCTACGGGGCGGTACTCAGTATGATTATACCATCCATTGCCATCTTCAAATCTCTGATTGTTGATAGTGGGCATTATGCCGTTATGGAAAGCTGTAGTTTCATTGCTATTTATTGCATAGCAGGCAAAAGAATAATATTGATTGTTACGTATGTTTTCACGTACATAACTAAGTACATCGCCTATATGGTAGCACTCAGGATTCTGAATAACAATGATATCTCCGGTAGCTTCCCTAAATCCCCTATTGAAAGCTACGGCAGAGCAAGTGTACCACTTATCCTTCTTGTCTACTCTTATTATCTTAGCTTCATCACAAACAAGCGGAACAGCACTTGCATCGTCAACTATAATTAATTCATAGTCTTTATTGGCTGATGCATGTATGCTTTCAAGAGTTTTGTCAAGTAGGGCTTGGCGATTATAGTGCGCCATCACAATGCTTATTTTTCTATTCATTACCGTTTCTTGAAAGCTATCTTTGCAGTCAGTAATAAATCATATTCACCAAAGTACTCATCAGGTTCTCCTATCTTTAATATCTTAATATCATATCCGTCTATATGTAGGTTATCTAAGACATTAGCCATTTTGACTATAATATCAGAAAGTTCCCTACGAAGTATTTCCTTTTTCTTATTCATTTGCAAAGTCCTTTTATTTTAAGTCTGTCCTGAATAGTTCTTTCTATTTCAAATTCCCAATGCTTTGATCCTTTGTCGCCCCGCATAAGTTTATATTTTACCATACCAGAAGGATGAACCTTAAATGATACTACAAGTCTTGGTAGCTTCTCAGGATCAGTTCTGAGATAAACTACATCTCCTATGTCTACTGGTTTTTCCTTTGGTCGGCGACCCATGATTAATTTCTTTTGACAAATTTACTCAAATGTTTTGAGATTAGCAAATATTTTGTTATCTTTGTTCACAAATTTTAAACAGAAAAACAGATGATTAAAGGTAGCATCTTACCGCTCTTATCCTTAGTAAAGGAAATAACTCCCGAAGAAAAGACTGAATCAGGATTGATATTTAAGCCTGTAAACGTAATGGCTAAAAGTAATATCTCTGGCGAGGTTGTCTTAGTTGGTGGTTCAACGCCCACCGAATCAATGCACATAAAAATAGGTGATAAGATATTATTCTCGCCTCATGCTTTCAGAAAATTCGTTCATCCTGACGATAACCAGGAATACCTTCTTGTACATCAGAAAGATGTTATGCTGATTTATTAAGGTACAAGCCCTTTCTCTTTAAGAATAACGACATAGCTTGACTAACTAAGTGCTTTATTGCTTGGTCGGCATTGGCTATTTCTTCTGGCTTAGTAGTTCGCCTGCGTAGCTTTTGCCACATCTCTACCGTTTTTTTAATAGTAGTTATTTCTTTGTCTATCGCTCGTATTGCGACCCTGCGTTGGTTACGTATCATAATTTATTTTGTATTGGTTTTTATTTGCTAACCATTCCTTTTGCGGGATTCCGCTTATCCACCATGCGTAAACTTCTTCTGCGCTATCAAATTCCTTATAATTACCATACTCTATGCACTTACGTATGCCCTTTATTATTGGTAGTCTAAAGCGTGGAAAGTCTCTATCTTGCTTCTGTTTTATCTTGGGAGATGCGTTTGGACAAACAATACATCCTATCCGATGATATCCTTTGTCGTATAACTCACAGTAATGACCGATGGTGTTCCGAACAAACGTCCACACCTCAGAAGTAGTCCAATCAACAATAGGGGATAGTACAAACTTATCTTCACCCATAATACACACATGGTTTACTCCATCGTCTCTATTTCTCCTCTTTCCGCCCTCTGCCTTGCGAACACCATTAACCACAAGCTGATTAGTTCCACATACTTCTTTTATTAGCCTACAACAATAGGGGGACTGCCTAAGCGGAAGGCTTCTGTTCTCCTCTATAAGTTTTGTGAAGTTCTTAGTAGGGCGATGCCATATTACATCGGGATAGTGTTTGCGAATAAACTGTAAAACATTCTTAGTATCTCTCGTAGTTAGGGATAAGTGAGCAGTAAACTTAACTCCTGCCATTTTACAAAGTTCATATATAACTTGACTATCCTTGCCCCCGCTAAAGGCAAGATAATATCCATCAGCATTTAAACTAAGAGCAAATGATTCATTCTTCCTCAATAGTTCTATACTATGCTGTATTTTATCAGTCAATGCCAAGACAATATGTTTTTTCAGGTGTAGTAATTGATAACCTTATTTGATTAAACCTTTCTTGCAGTCTACTCGCTATCTCCCAAGAATCATAAATGAGTCTTTGTTTTTCCTTTGGGAAGCGTGGGTAGTTTATCAAGCCTATTACAACACCATCTTCCCAACCGCCTTTATAAATAAACCTTGTAGTCGTTACAGTAACGCAGTTTCCAATAGTACAAATTTTCTGACATTCTTCATAGACTTCTTCTATGGTATGAACTTTATCGGTATAACCTTCCCTTAATCCAAGCCAAATCTGAATGTTAAATGATGGTACTGTTTTCATATACTGAAAATTATTCTTCTGCGCTGCAAACACCAAAATAGTTTATTGCCATCAAACATAGCGAAGTATGCTCGTCTTTCAAGTAGGAAAAGTTTATAACCTGTCTGAATAAACGCCAAGTCGCCAATCTTCAAATCAGTGTTATCGTGATATGTTGGATTGACATACCTTTTGTTGGGCTCGCCTAAGTACCTTACAATTCCTCTATCATCAAAATAACCACGATCTACTACATCTAATGTACTTGTGGGTGGTATTTTTACTGGCTCAAGCAGGCAAAAGCCATTAAGAATGATAGTATGTGTTCCCCTCTTATCCTGCCATTTGTCTATCCAATAATCTCTTTTGGCGGCGTAACAGTCGGAATATGGTATCGCCCTGAATACGTGAGACTTAATCTCATCAGAGATAGTTATCTCTACCGCATTCTTTGACTCAATGAGATTAAACCATACCGTATCGCCCTCTATTAATTCCATCTCAGTTTCCCAAGTCATATCACCGTCACGCTCCCCAAAGGTCAAATGCTCAGGTACTTTTCTTACTATCCCTACTACTGATGCTATATCGGCAGGGTGTGTTTCGCTTTCATCTTCCCAAGTATCATCTTCGTACATTCCCATAGCTACTCCTCCGTGGGTGACTGCATCTTCTTCAACCCGCAAGAGTTCTACTATTACATGATTACTTGGTACTTTGGAGTTATCAAACTCCTCTCTTGTCATCTGTGTTCTGTGTCTCTTTGGCATCTATTACTCTTTTAAATATTTCGCAAGTGTCTGAATAGAAAATTGTGTGTGAAGTTTTATCATCAAAGTAAGTAGTGATATGCTTACCGTCTTTATCGAATGTGATCTTTAGCGGGGTTATCATCTTTGTTCCCGAAAAGATAGGCACTCCAATAGTATAGGTAGTATGGTAAATGTCTTTTGATGTGACAAGTTTGTTAAACTTTATTGCGTATATTTCGACTTTCTGTTTCATATAGTTTTTAAAATTTCAAGTTCTTCTTCGCTTAACGTCTCATAAAAGACAGTAGCAGGCGTAGGCTCTTTGACTTTTGAGTTCCAGTAGGAAAAATGATTGAGATTGATAGAACTCTTCACGTCCACGACCATGCCTTCCACTACGGATTGTGTGGTAATGTGAGGTCTTATGCGCTTCATCATAAGTCCATCCATGCCCCATCCCTTATCTGCATTCCACGGCATCCAATCAACCTTATCCAAAATAGACTTATGGATAGTTCTGCATACGCCCGCTAAAGCTGTAAGCCTAATATACAATAGCTTTCCCTTAAAGTTCTTCTCAGTACCATAAAAGTACAGTTCTTTTATTCCTATAAGAGAGATACCTTTATTCATTTCAGATATTAAGGACTTTAGTAGGCTTGTTGACATAATGTCGTCACTTCCGAGTATGCAGATATAATCCATTTCTAACTCTTGCATATACTTACAAGCAACATCCCATTTGCGACTGACAGGCTGATTAGCGTAAACAATATGCCCTATCCCATACTCATCACAAGTCTGTCTATCCTCTAATCCTGAAACACAGACAACAGGAAAGTCTATGCCCACTTGAGTTCTAAGCCTTTTCATAGAGGCACAGAATAGCTTAAAGACCTTTGGACGGCCTGAATTAATTGTGATTATTCCCCAAGTCATATTGTTCTATTGTTTTAAAAATTTCAAATGCCACTTGCGGCACTATTGTGTTTCCGAGTCCTTTAAGTCTGTCCACCCTATTGGGTATCCCATTAGCCACTCTACCCACTGCGGGTTCAGTTGCCCACCATTCTTTGCTAATACAGTTAAATCTATTTGGTTCTGACTCTTCTGAAATGTCCCTGCCGTTTTCTCTGTATCGTGAGGTCGAGGTGTTGAGGGTGTCGGTAGCATTGATGCTACCCAATCTTCTATATTTCCCCTGTTGCGATTGTTGTTCGCATTTCCTCTGCTCATTGCTTCTCGTGTTGTAGGCAATAATCCAAATTCTATCTCTTCTGTGCCACGCTACGATGGCGCAAGCTGGAATAATAAACGATTCAACGGTGTAGCCTTCATTTTCCAAGTCAGACAATATCCGGTCAAGTGTTTTGCCATTTTCCATACTGACGAGGCCAGCAACATTTTCGCCAACGACAAAGGTCGGTTTAAGGATTCTAATAGTTGTAAGCATCTCCGGCCAGAGGTAACGGCTGTCGTCAGTTCCTTTTCGCTTTCCTGCATGGGAAAAAGGCTGGCAAGGGAATCCTCCGGTGATGATGTCGATCTCACCGAGAGATACGCATCCTGTTCTTCCTTCGGTAATAGTATCAACTCCGATGGTGTCGGTACTCTGTTGATACCCTTGTCCTTCTCTAAAAACTTCTCTGATATCGGTCTTTCCTGCGCTCTCGGTGTACCCAATAATTTCCCCATTCTGTAACATTTTATTAAATTCAATAATATCACCAAATCTTAAAGCATTTGGAAAATTCTTTGCAAGTACCTTCTGACACCATCCATCCCATTCAACCTGGGCAACCGTTTCCCATTCCATCCATTGTGCAGCAAGGCTAAACCCACCGATGCCGGTAAAGAGATCAAGATGATTCATATCTTAGTTATCTCCATATCCACTTAGTACTACTTTTTCAAATAACTCATTGATCTTTAGTCGGTTTGATTGAAAATCAGTCTTTATAGCATTTTTAAGTTGTATAAATGCCTCTGAATTCATTGGTGAGCCCGCTAAAGTCATAGCCATTGCAACATTCATTGCAGTGAACTTAGCTATCTCCTCATCAGTTATAGTAATCTCCATTACTGTAATTAGACTTGTGATTTGAAAACTCTTTGATACCAAGACTTCTTATTGAAGTCTGCTATTCTCTCTTGCAGGGCTGAGTTGTGCTCCTCAAACTTCAAGTTATCTTCCTCAAGGTTTGCATTAATTTTTTCCAAGTGAGGAACAAAGTCTACCTTGTCAATCACAATATAACGGTCAACCCCGGTAGAGTTATAAACATACATTGTTTCTTTCTTAGAAACATTATCCACAAATTCTACTAATTCTAAGTACCTGTCAATAGGTATTGTTACTGTTCCTTCATTCTTTGCCATCTTGTGTAATTTTTAAGTTATTTTTTTCTTTTGTATCTGTAATAATCCTTGTAACTAATCCGGTTATAGCCCATCCTAAGCCAAATAAGAATATTGATAGATGAATAAAAAGGAACCACATGGGAGGATCGCTATTAAGCCCGTTAATAAATGTAATAGCTAAAGCCAAGCAAAGATCAAATACTAATAGACCAATGAACATTATCCCCCATATTGCTATTGCATCCCAAAAATCAAATTTATCTTTCATAGCTTTTATTACTTTAGTTGGTTTTCTATTTTATTTCTGAGCCACTTAATTCCAAGTCCAAATATCCACCCATGAACACTGTCAGAATAGGATCGTATTGCCATTTCGTCTATTCCTGCGTCATCCGGCAGGTCAAGTTCTATTGGCTGTAAATACCAATCAATATGATCTAACCAATATTCAGTATCATATTCTTTAAAAAATAAATTAGCCTCATCTCTATCAGCTTTTTTATGATGACTGAAATATATTTTTTCTTCAGTAGGCAAGTCAGCCTCACTCTTTATTTCCTTCTTAACGTAAACTTGGTATTTCATCGCTGAATTTTTGTGTAAATGTAAATGTTATTTTTGAGAAAAACAAATTTTTGCTTATTAAAAATTATTTGTCTTCTTTAAATATTTTAATTATAGGAGAAAATTTATACTTATGGGTTAATTCAATAGTGGGTATATCTAAGGTCATCCCCTCAGCGTTTTGGGAAGGGTGCTCTGTGGATATAAAATATACCTCAAGTATATTAGCATCTGACTTGGTATTTGTTAGCATTACCTTACAATATCTTGCATAATGAGCCTTGGCTGATGTCACAATTCTATTACCCAAACAATAGCTCTTACCAATATAAATCAAGTTTTGTTCTCTGTCATAAAGTTTATATACACCACAGGAGGCTTGATGCTGTGTAACCAATTTAAGCATTTGAGGTGTATAACCAAATTCACTATAATCTAAGCTGAATGACGATTCATAGACAACCTCATACTTATTAATATGAGAACATTCATTTAGTGTTATGTTACCGTATCTCAGCTTTATTAACTCGTTAAGATATTCCTCGAATAGATAAGATAACTTAACTCCATAAGAAGGGTCTTTTAAAGCCTTAATCAATAATGAATATGGTGGGCTTATATATTCTCGTTTAAAAACAATCTCGTGAGCTAATGACCATGCGAATGGTTCAAGTGTTTTTATAGAAATAACAGGCATTTCTATGTTATTTGTTCTAACTACTTTTAAACAATAATTAATAAAATGGCTTTCTGATATAAAAAAGTCATGATTTATTGTTCTTTTATTTTCAAACTTTCTCATTAATAAATTTCGCTTATATACTAATAATCCTATCCTTTACTTTCCTTTCCTTGTATTACGACTTATAAGAGTTCGTATTACATTCGTATTACGTTCGTATTAATCATTTGGTTCTCTGAATTTTGCCCAACGTGACTCTATTGATTTTCGTGCCTTGTCACTCTTGTCGGCTCGTTCCTTTAACCTGTCGATAACAGAATAACTAAAAAAGGTGTCATTTTCAGTATCAAATAACTCGAAGTCATTAATAACACTCTTAATTAATTCGGGGGTTGTCCGTAGATCAAACGAAATTTGATCATAGTCTATTGGTAGAAATCCACACTCCTCGTAGAGCATTTCTATTATACACCAATAAACACCAATACCAGCCATGCCATGTTTCATAGCCAACTTAACCAATTTCCTATCCATTCTTGCGTAGTAGTCGTGCGAAAAATAGAAGGTGTCCTTCTTGCTCATTGAATAAAAATAAA
>Ga0066599_100000032_pt1 | contig 17387 bp, 15 predicted proteins | sample InisedmetaG_FD_60065 | JGI IMG/M metagenome (GOLD analysis project Ga0066599, IMG submission 60065) | Freshwater pond sediment microbial communities from the University of Edinburgh, under environmental carbon perturbations - Initial sediment | ecosystem: Environmental > Aquatic > Freshwater >...
TTCACCGCCGGCTCGGGCTTCCCGGACGTCTTTTACTACGACGTCGACGTCCCGGAGTTCATCCCGGCGGGATGGCTAGCGGATCTTTCCCAGGGGATCCGCTGGGAGAACATCGAAGGATACGGCAAGGCCTTCTGGACGCTGCCCGGACAAGGCGGAAAAATGGGGACGTGGGCCATCCCCGTCGAGGCGGCCTCGGACGAGATCTACTACAACAAGAAACTCTTCAAGCAGCTCGGCATCAACCCGCCGGCGAACTTCGCCTTCACCCAGGACGAATTCAAGGAGGTCGTCTCCAAGTGCGCCAAGGGCGGCTTCGCGGCCTTCGCCACGGGCGCTGCGGACCGGGAATGGGCGGCGATGTACATCCCGAACGCGCTGCTCTTGAGCAAGCTCGGGTACGATGATCTCACCAAGCTCATCAAGGGCGAGCTGTCCTGGAAAGACCCGCGAGTCCTTGAGGTTTTCCGCTATTACCGGGAGTTGATCGACGCCGGGGCGTACGCCAAAACGCTGACCAGCATGACGCTGGCGGATGCGCACCGCTTCTTCCATACCGAGCAGAAGGCCTGCATGTTCCCGGTCGGCTCCTGGTACACGGGGCGCGCCTTCGTGCCGCCGGACAAAGGCGGCCAGCCCAAGGATTTTGAGTTGGGTTTGCTCAACAACCCCCTGATGAAGGACGGCAAGGGGCACGGGCAGAAGTTTTTGGGCGTCGCCGGCTCCCTGGCGGTGGCGGCGAAGAGCCCCAATCTCCCCCTGGCCATCAAGGTGGCGGATGCGTTTGCGGATGTGGAGATCGGCAACATGTGGATGGCCAGGACCGGCGTCCAGACCGGGATCAAGACCGATCCGGCAATGATCGACTCCCCGAACAAGTGGTACTTCGAAGAGTACGGGAAGGTAAACAAGGCCACCAAGTTCGTCAACTTCACGGCTCAGAATATCAAGGCGGTGATGAAGCCCGGCCTGTGGGAGGCCTACGTGGCCATGGTCAACCAGGGGATGCCGAACAAACTGGTCGGTCCGGATGAGGCGATGGCCAAGATGGAAGACGCACGCGCGAAGGGGAAGTAGGTAGGCAGAGGCTGGGCGTTTGGGATTGGGCGTTCGGGAGCGGGGGCCAAGCGATCGCATGCCCCCGCTCCCGCTTCCCGCCTCGACTCTCTGCCTCAAATCCCTAACCCCGAATCCCTGACCCCGGATATCCTCATGCCGACGGATCACGCCAATTCGCCGGGCCTTCTCACGCCGACTCGAGCCGGTCGCCCGTGGGGGAGCATCCTGCTCTTCTTAGGTCCCGCGCTCGGCTTCTATTTGGCCTTCATCATCTATCCCGTGCTCGTCACCTTCTACAACAGCCTCCACATCCTGCGGATGGACCTGGGGATGACCTACGAGTTCGTCGGTCTCCAGCATTTCACGGAGGTGCTCTTCGAGGACGAGGTCTTCTGGCGGGCGGCGCGCAATACCATGACCTGGGCTGTGGTCGCACCCATCGTCGACATCCCGCTGGCGCTCGTTCTGGCTTTCGTTCTGCACAGCAAGGTGCCCTTCGGCCGGTTCTTTCGGACCGTGTGGTTCACGCCATTGCTCATGTCGTATCCCGTGGTCGGTGTCATCTGGCTGTGGGTCTACAATTACGACTGGGGAATGGCGAATCTGACGCTGCGGTTCCTTGGTCTCGGCGAGTATGCCCAGGCCTGGCTCGCCAGCCCCACCACGGCCCTGCCGGCCCTGATCCTGGTGACGACCTGGATGTTTGCAGGCTTCAACCTGGTGGTCATGCTGGCGGCCATCCACGCCATCCCCATGGAGTACATCGAGGCGGCCCGGGTGGATGGCGCCGGTCCCTGGCACCGGCTCTTCTACATCATCGTCCCGCTGCTGCGGCCCACCATGGTGAATCTGGCCATCTTGGATGTTATCGGAAAGATGAAGCAGTTCGCCCTGGTCTGGGTGATGACGCGGGGCGGCCCCATGTGGGGGACCGAAACCGTCGCGACCTATGTCATCAAGCGGGCCTTCGAGTGGAAGACCCTCGATCTGGGCTATCCCTCGGCCATCGCGGTGCTCTGGTTCATCATCATCTTCGGCCTATCGGTCGGGCTCACCCGATTCCTGCAGCGCCGCGAGGCCCTGGAGTTCTGATGCGACCACGATTGACCAAGGCGATCCTCATGGTGCCGGTCCTGGCGTACACGGCCTTCTCGGTCGGGCCATACGTCTGGACCGCCATGATGTCGCTTCGGACCACCGACGAGATCTATAAGAACCACTACGGGCTGCCGATCCCGCCCCATTTCTGGAAATTCTACACGGCCTGGACCGAATTCGGCTACGCGACCTACTTCAAGAACAGCGCCATCGTGACCGTGGCGGCCGTCGTCATCATCACCCTGGTCGGCTCCATGGCCGGGTACGGCTTCGCGCGGCGGCGCTTCGCCTTCCCTCTGCGGGAACCGCTCTTTCTCCTCCTCTTCCTCTCGATCATGTTTCCGCCTCAGATCATGATCCTGTCCTTGTTCCAGATCCTCATTAAGTACGGCCTCTTCAACACCCTGGCGGGGCTCATCCTGGTCTACGTGGCCACGGAGTTGCCGGTGACCATCTATCTCCTGCGCGCCTTCTTTGCCCAGATCCCAGTGGAACTGGAGGAGGCTGCGCGCATCGACGGCTGTACCGACTGGAGCATGTTCTGGCGCGTCATGTTTCCCATCGCCCGCCCGGCGGTGGCGACCACCATGATTCTGAACTTCATTTATTTTTGGAACGAGTTCCTGTACGCGGTGGTGTTCATCACCAAGCAGGAGGTCCGGACGCTGCCTCTGGCCGTTCAGTTTCTGGTGAGCGATCAGTTCTTCGACATCGGCATGCTGGCGACCGGGTTGATGATCGCGACACTGCCGGTCCTGGTCATGTATTTGTTCCTGTCCGAGTGGTTCGTCAAGGGCATGACCGCCGGCGCCGTAAAAGGATAGGACGTCCATTGGTTGACTTGTCAATTGGTCAACTGGGCAATCGCGGAAGTACCAATTGACTGATTGACCAGTTGACAACTCGACTTGCGGGGAGAAGCGCATGGGCTGCAACGTGGTTTACTGGAATCGCGCGACCGAGGACGTGTACGACGTGATCCGCGGCCAGATGCCGGCGGGCTGGAGGCTGGTCACGCTGGCCGGTGACACAAAAGCGGAGTGGCATGCCCAGATCCGCGATGTCGACTTCATGCTTGTGGCCGACTGGGCAGTTACCGAAGAGACCCTGGCGGCCGCCCCACGACTCAAAATGGTGCAACACCAGGGGGTGGGCCACGAACGAATCGACAAGCAGGCCCTGAAGGCCCGCGGCATACCGCTGGCGTTATGCCCGGCGGGGACGACCATCGGGGTCGCCGAGCACACCATGCTCCTGATCCTGGCGGTGTACAAGCAACTGGTGGTGGCCGACACCAAGATGCGGCAGGGGACCTGGCTCCAGTGGGGGCTTCGCTCCACGTCCTTCGAACTGTGCGGCAAGACGCTTGGCCTGGTGGGGTTTGGCCGGATCGGACAGGCGGTGGCCAAGCGGGCGCATGCGTTCGATGCCAAGATCCTGTATCACGACGCCTTCATTCCCGTGCCTCCGGCTGAGGCGAAAGCCTGGGGAGTGGAACCCGTGAGTCTGGACGATCTTCTCCGTCGGTCGGACATTGTGAGCATCCACGTACCCACGACCGACGAGACCCGCAAGTTTATGAACGCGGGCCGCTTCGCCCAGATGAAACGCTCGGCGGTCTTCATCAACACCTCCCGGGGCGCGGTGGTGAACGAACCGGACTTGGTGGAAGCCCTGCAGGACCGCGTGATCGCCGCGGCGGGGCTGGACGTGTTCGAGAAGGAGCCCATCAACGCGGACAACCCGCTCCTTCGCATGGACAATGTGATTCTCACGCCGCACATCTCTGCCGGGACGGTGGATGCCCTGATGGAGAAGATGCGCTCGGTTTTTGACAACCTCCAACGGTTCGTCGCGGGCGATGCCATCCGGGACCGGGTTATCTAACGTTTTCCGGGTACGAGAAGCGCAACCGTTTTGACAAGGAGAGGAAGTATGGCTACACAGCCAACCCTGAAAGACATCGTCGTGCGGTACCAGAAGCTCGATTCCGCCCTGATCTACGACACGCTGGACGCCATGGGGTTTCCGCAGCAGCAGCTCGACTTGGCGATCGCGCCGCTCGACGTCAACATGGTGGTGGCGGGACCGGCATTCACCTCCAAGTGGGTGGTGAGCGAGGAGACCAAGAAGGTCGCATCGCCGCGGCTGGAGATTCGCTGCAACAGCTATCAGATGCTGAAGGAGATCACACCGGGTTGCGTGTACGTCGAGGACGTGGGGAACGATCCCGTCTCGGGCGGCCTGGGCGAGAACCTCGGGATCTCGGTGAAGCTCGCCGGGGCGACCGGCGTGGTCTGCGACGGGGGGACGCGGGATCGGAAGGCGCTCGTCGCTATGGAATTTCCGGTCTTCTCGCGGTTCAGCTCCTGCACGTTCAGCTGGGGGCGGCGCCGATTCATCGACTGCCAGATTCCGGTGCGGCTGTCCGGCCATGTGTCCAGGTGGGTCACGGCGAATCCGGGCGACTTCATCTTTGGTGACTGCGACGGGATCCTAGTGATTCCCAAGGGCCTTACCGTGGAGGTCTTGGAGGGTGCGGAAAAGGTGGCCGAAATCGAAGAAGATCAGCGGAAACGACTCCTCGCCGGCGAGGAGCGTGAGCAGGTGTACAAGGTGAACCGTTATGCACACATCCGACGGGTGGTGGCATAGGGGGCCGTGCGGACTCGCGAGAACACGAGCCAATGGAGGAGACGCGATGGGACAGATCCTGAAACTGTTTGTGATGATGGTCGCCGCCGTGGCGTTGGCGACACCGGTGTGCGGCGCGGCGGCGGGCTACCCCAGCAAACCCATTGACCTTGTGGTCCCCTGGGCGGCGGGGGGGACGAGCGACCTGACCGCACGCGGCCTGGCCAAGGCGCTGGAGCCGATCCTGGGGCAGCCGGTCATCGTGACCAACGTGGTGGGGGCCTCCGGCGCCGTGGGCCACAACAAGGTGAAGGGGAGCGCTCCCGACGGCCATACGATCCTCTTCAGCTCCATCTCCTTCCTGAGCGGCTACTACCTGGGGCAGTTCCCGTTCACCTGGCAGGAATTCGATCCGCTCGCCATGCTGACGGATGAGGCCGTGGTCGTCGTCGTGAACGGCAACTCGCCCATCAAGAACATGAAAGAGTTGATGGCCGAGATGAAGGCGAAATCCGGACAGTTGAGCTGGGCCTTCGCCGGGACCGGGAACTCGACCCACCTGGTCGCCGAGGGCGTCCGGATGGCGACTGGGACCGAGTTTCGGGGCGTGCCGTACGACGGCGGCTCCCAGACCCGGACCGCTATCCTGGGCGGACACGTGGATGCGGCGACCATGACCGGCGGCGAGGCCTGGACGCAGGCGCAGGCGGGGAAGCTGCGAATCCTCGCCAGTTCGCTCCCCAAGAAGAGCCCGTCGCTTCCCGGAATCCCGCCGCTCAAGGAGGAGGGGGTGAATTTCCAGTTCGTCTTGTGGAAGAACCTGTACCTGCCCAAGAATTCTCCGGAGGCGGTCAAGGACAAGCTGGGTGGAGCCATCGCCAAAGCGGTTAAAGATCCTGAGTTCGTCAAACTCATGGACAGCATCCGCTCCGACGTGGATTTCGAGGGGCCGAAGGAGTTCGCCAAGACGTTGGCGGACGAGGATAAGTCCGTCAAAGAGCTCCTCACCAAGATGAATCTGGTGAAGGGGAAGTAGCCGACCTCGACGGGCGGACCGATGGCGACAAAACGCCCGGGCCGGGACGACCTTCTTTGCGTCCCGGCCCGCGGCGTTCCTGATCGCCAATGGACGCATGCGAGACCCCATGACGAGACGCGACGGGATCACCGCCATCTTCTTCTTTCTCCTCGGCATGTACGTGGCGTGGGAGGGATTCGCCCTGTCGCTGGGCACGCCCCACAAGCCCGGGCCGGGTTTCCAGCCCGTCGTTCTGGGCGCGGCCTTCATGGGGTTGGCCCTGGTCTATCTCGGCATGGCCATCCCGGCGTGGCGAACCGCGGGCGCTCCCTGGCCGTTCCGCCTGTGGCGGCGACCGCTCCTCGGCGCCGTCGCGATCCTCGGGTACTGGTTGTGTCTGACGATCTTAGGCTTCGTGCCGACCACACTGCTGTTTTTGCTCTACTGGCTGGGCGTGGTGGAGCGCGAGTCGTGGCGGCGGATCGCGCTGGTCTCCGTTGGGGCGACGGCCGGACTCTACCTGGCGTTCACCTGGATCCTCAAGATCCGGCTGCCCGCCGGCATCCTGTTCTGAGCCGGAAGAGACACTATCCATGGAGGCGTTCCAGTTCCTGCTGCAGGGGTTCGCACTGGCGGCGACGCCGGTCAACCTGCTCTTTGCCCTGATCGGCGCCGTGCTGGGAACGATGGTGGGGGTCCTGCCCGGCTTGGGGCCGGCGGCGACCATCTCGCTCCTCTTGCCGCTCACCTATACCATCGGGACCCCGTTGACAGCCGTTATCATGTTGGCCGGGATTTACTACGGTGCCATGTACGGCGGCTCCACAACCTCCATCCTCCTGAACATCCCCGGCGAGGCGGCCTCGGTCGTCACCTGCATCGATGGGTATCAGATGGCCAAACAAGGGCGCGCCGGCGCCGCGCTCGCCATCGCCGCCATCGGCTCGTTCGTGGCCGGAACGGGCGGCGTGGTGGGGCTCACCTTTCTGGCGTATCCGCTGGCGAACTTTGCGTTGAAGTTCGGCCCGCCCGAATACTTTGCGCTCACGCTTCTGGGCCTGCTACTGGCCACCTTTCTTTCCAGCGGCTCGATCGTCAAGGGGCTCCTGATGGTGGCCACGGGTCTCTGGCTGGGCTGCGTGGGGATCGACCCGGTGTCGGGAAAGTTTCGGTTCGCGTATGGGATCATGCAGCTCCAGGACGGGTTGGATTTCGTGACGATGGCCATGGGGCTCTTCGGGGTTACCGAGATCTTCCTGAATCTGGAGACCAAGCTGACCGCGGAGCTGGTCACGACCCGGGTCGGGCGCATCTGGCCGACGGCGACGGATTGGGCGGCCTCGAAGTGGGCGGTGCTCCGCGGCTCGACGATCGGGTTCTTCGTGGGGCTCTTGCCGGGTGGCGGCGCTCTGGTCGCTTCGCTCCTCTCGTACACCGTGGAGAAAAGGATCGCCAGGAATCCGGAGCGGTTCGGGCAGGGGGCGGTCGAGGGGGTGGCCGGACCCGAGTCGGCGAACAACGGAGCGGCCAGCGCCTCCTTCATTCCCTTGCTCACGCTGGGGATTCCGGGGAACCCGTCCATCGCGATGATCTTCGCGGCCTTGCTCATCCAGGGGGTGCAGCCCGGACCGTTCCTGGTGGCGGAGCACCCCGACGTCTTCTGGGGCGTGATCGCCTCTATGTATATCGGGAACGTCATGCTGCTGGTCCTTAACCTTCCACTGGTGGGTCTGTGGGTGCAGCTGCTCAAGGTTCCGTATTCCATCCTGGCGCCGATCGTCGTCTTGATCTGTGCTATCGGGGTCTACAGCATCAAGAACGATCCGGCCGAGATCCTCATCATGCTGGGCTTCGGGCTGATCGGCTATATCCTCCGGAAGCTCCAGTTCGACACCGGCCCCATGCTTCTCGCCTTCATCCTGGGTCCCATGATCGAACGCTCCCTGCGCCAGTCATTGATCCTGTCCGGCGGGAGCTTCGCGATCTTCGCCCAACGGCCTATTTCCGCAATGCTGCTCGGGGTGGTAGCGGGCCTCATCGTCCTGCAGATTGTCCTGGCTACTCGTCGTCGGGAAAAGAAGGCGTGAGCGGGAGAGATCTCTAACGGTTCGGTACGACCGGAGACCTCCGGAAAGCAGCCCGGCGGGACGCTCAAGTCGTTCAGGCCATCAACGCGTCGTGCGCATGCCCTCCCCTCCCAACGAAACGGGGAGAGAGGACAATCGTATGGATGATGTAGACACAGCCCGCGTGACTGCGATATTCTCCACCGCGATCTACGCACCGCTCACCGGCTGCCCGGCCGGATGCCCCGGCAGAGCCGAGGAATCCACTGCAGAGGGCGCCTCTGTTCCGGGCGGCGTCCGGTATCGAATGCTCAGCTGTGCACCGGAAGGAGGCACCCCGGCCATGGGAGATCTCGTGCAGGAAATGTACGAGCGGGCACGCCGCGCTTTCGAAGTGATCGAATTCTGGCCGCAGGACCGGGTGGACGAGATGGTTGCCGCCGTTGGCTGGGAATTGCAGAAGGACACAGTCGCCCGGGAAGTCGTCCAACTTGCCATGGAGGCGGGGCTGGGAGTCTTCGAGGATAAGGTCGCGAAGCAGAAGAACAAGGTCCGTGGCGCCCTCTGGGACATGCGCGGTGCCAAGACCTGCGGCGTGGTGGAAGTAGACTCTCTCCGAGGCATCACCAAGATCGCCAAGCCGATCGGGGTCGTTGCCAACATCGTGCCCAGCACCAACCCCACCGCGACACCCTCTTTCCTTGGCCTGTGTCTTCTCAAGACTCGCAACGCCATGATCGTCTCCCCCCATCCCGCCACGTGGCGGAGCACGCTCCGGATCATGGAGTACGGCCGGAAAGCCCTGGTGAGGGTCGGCGCACCCGCCGACCTCTTTCAGTGTATCGCGGAGCCGACACACGCCGCCGCCGCAGAACTCATGGCTGCCTGCGACTTCACGATCGCCACCGGCGGTGCCGCGCTTCACAAGATTGCCTACGCAGCCGGAAAGCCTGCCCATACCGTGGGGGCGGGCAACGTCGTGGCCATCGTGGACGAAACCGTGGACATCGTGGAAGTCGCGAAGAAAATCGCTCGCTCGAAGACATTCGACAACTCCTCCGGCTGCTCGATGGAGAATGCCGTTGCCGTCCACGAAGCCGTGTGTGATGGACTGCTCGCCGCGCTACGGGCCGAAGGGGGTCATCTGTGCACGACAGACGAGCGTGAGCGACTCCGTCGAACACTGTGGCCGGATGGGCGGGCGCTCAACCGAGAGATTGTCGCTCGCTCCGCCCGTCAGATCGCGGCGCTGGCCGGGCTGGGCGTTCCCGAGACGACCCGCTTCCTGATGGTGATCGGCCAACGCATCGGCCCCGAGGATCGTTTCTCCGGAGAGAAGGTGTCGCCCGTTTTAACCATCTGGAACTGGAGGGACTTCGACGAAATCCTGGCGCGCGTGGCGCGCATCCTCGAGTTCTCGGGTGAAGGCCACTCGGCCGCGATTCACTCTGCCCGCAAAGAGCGCGCTCTGGAGGTGGCCCTGCGACTGAATGTCGGTCGGGTCAGCTACAACCTCCCCCATGCCTTTACCAACAGCGGCGGCTGGGCAAGCGGGCAGCCGGTGACGGTTTCCCTCGGCGGCGGAACCTGGGCGGGTAACATGACCTCCGACAACATCAACTGGCGCCACTTCCTCAACTACACCTGGCTTGCCTCCCCGATCGCGGAATATGTTCCATCCGACGAAGAGCTGTTCGGAGATTACCTGAGAAAATGGGGGCGGGGCTGATCCGCGAGGGATGACGGCGCTTCTGAGCGCAATGCGCCGCACGTGCGAAGCGGGATGAGTGGTTACACGATGCGCGGGGAGATGTGCCGCATGATTTCCGCGACCACATTCAAGACTCCGAATCACATCCTATATGGAGCCGGCTCGGTGGAGCGGCTCGCCGAGATTCTGGAGTGGTTCAAGTGCAGGAAGCCGGTGGTGATCAGCGACCCCGGCGTTGTCCAGGCTGGGATAACGGCGCGGGTCCTCGATGTTGTCAAGAAATATGGCGTCGATGCGGAGGTATACACCGACATTGAGAGCGACCCCGACATCCGCACCGCGGACCGATGCGGTCAGGCGGTCAAGAAAGCCGGATGCGACTTCATCGTGGCCGTGGGGGGCGGGAGCGCTCTCGATATCGCCAAAGCCGCCTCGATTTTGGCTGCCAACGGTGGGAAAGCGGAGGATTACCTGGGTATCGAGCGCGTGCCCGGTCGGGGGTTGCCCAAGGCGATGATTCCGACAACTGCCGGAACGGGGAGCGAAGTCACCAACGTGTGCGTCCTGAGTCTCGCCGAGCACAGGACAAAGAAAGGGATCGTGAGCCGCCACCTGCTCGCGGACGCGGCTATTATCGACCCCGGCTTGATGGTAAGCCTGCCGCCAAGGATTACGGCATCCACGGGGATGGACGCACTGACTCACGCCATAGAAGCCTATCTGTCCCGATTCAGCACTCCGTGGACGGACCTGTACGCCATCGAGGCGGTATCTCTCATCGGCAGATACCTTCGCAAAGCGGTGGTCGACGGCGGAAACCTCGATGCGAGGGAGAAGATGGCCATGGCGAGCTGCTATGCCGGTCTCGCGTTTGGCAACGCCGCCACGGGGATGGTCCACGGAATCGCGATGTCCCTGGGGGGGCAGTTTCACATTCCCCATGGCGTGGCGAATGCGGTCATGCTGCCGTTTGTCATGGAATGGAACTCGGTAAGCCGTCTGGAGAAGTATTCCCACATCGCGGCGGCCATGGGAGAGCCCATCCGAGAGATGTCCCCGAAACGGGCGGCTGAACGGGCTGTCCAAGCGGTGCGGGAACTCTCGGTTGATATCGGGATCCCCCAGCACTTGCGCGAGCTCGGTATCAAGCGAGAGGATCTGGAGACGCTCGCGAAAGACGCCATGACGAATAGTCGGCAGATTGCTCCCAATCCGAGAGACGTCACCTTCGATGAGGTGATGGGAATACTGCAGAGAGCGTTCTAGGCTCCTGAGATTTTCCCGTTCCGGCAAGGATCACGGTCAGGAGGCTCCATGATCAGCGGGCAGAGGCGCTGTGGGAGTCCCTACGGCAATGCCTTGGGAGGCTTTCCCGTTCGGCGCAGCCTTTCTGCCCTCCATGAAATACACTCCTCCGATCGGCAGCCGGATCGAGCCGGTCCTCCCGAGATCGAGCTGCCGCCCTTCGCCTCACCCAAGACGAATACCACCATCCGGGATACGCCAGGTTTACCATGCCGTGAGCGTTGCTACCCGATTCCTGTTCTGCAGACGATCGTGTGCAATGAATGGCATTACTCGCGTTGATGCGGTGGGGGGAGGCATGACGAATCCAAGCGAGAAGGCGCCGACGCTGCCTGCAGACGGCACCTTCGCGTCGAGTAAGGTAAGGCATGTGCGCAGAGGAGGCACCATCATCGGACGGATTTTCGATCGCACGTGCGAAACGTTGGTCGTCCTAGGCCTGGTGATCTCGTTGCTGGCCACCATTCTTCAAGTCGTCGCGCGGTACGTATTCAATAGCCCGGTGACCTGGTCGGAGGAACTCAGTCGATTCGTCTTTATCTGGTCGGTGTTCCTGGGAGCCGGAGTCATGGTCCGGTACGGGGGACACGTGAGTGTCGACTCGCTGATCGCGGTCTTTCCCAGGTGGCTGCAACGTGGGGGTTGGCTCCTGTCGATATTCGTCGTGGCGGCGACCTGCGTGACACTCGTTGTATTCGGTTGGCAGGTGGTGTACACGATCGGATCGCTCTCCCCTGCCATGCGGATGCCCTTGCGCCTCTTTTACGCGTCGGTGCCTGTAGGCGCACTGTTGGTGTTAATCAACTTGATCCGAGGGCAAAGCGGAAGCTTCCGGGAACGGCTCCGGGATGGGGCGGTCATTATTGCGGCAAGCGGCCTGGCATTCTGGATCTTCGTTGCCGGGGGTATCGAAGCGCCCGCGTGGGATCCCGGCACCGTGGTGGGGGTGGGCGTCATCGCGTTGATCCTGCTGGGCGCCCCCGTGGCGTTTTGCATCGCCTTCTGCGCGATTCTTGGCTTCTGGGTCTCCGGGGCCACTCCCCTCGTCGCGGTGCCGCACCAGATGATGAACGGCGTCGACTCGTTCATCCTGCTGGCCGTGCCGTTCTTCCTGTTGGCCGGCCAGTTCATGAACGAGGGAGGCATCACCGAACGCCTGATCGCTTTGGCGACCAATCTCGTGGGCCACATCACGGGAGGTCTGGCGCACGTGAACATTCTGGCGAGCTTCCTCATCGGCGGCCTGTCCGGCTCGGCAGCCGGAGACGCCGCGGGACTGACCAAGGTCCTCGTCCCGGAGATGGAGAGGCGGGGGTATCACAAGGAGTTCAGTTGCGCGGTCACAGCCAACGCTGCGGTGATCGACAATCTCATCCCGCCGGCTGCCACCATGATGATCTACGGCGCCGTTGCCGCCGTTTCGGTGCCCCGCATCTTTCTCGCCGGGATCGTTCCAGGGATGGTGCTCACCCTGGGTTTGATGGTAGCGGCCCAGATCATGTCCATCCGTCGAGGGTACAAGGGGTTGGAGCATCGAGCCACCGGCCGTGAGATGGTTCAATCGCTGAAGGGGGCGGGTTGGGCCATCCCCATGCCGTTCATGATTCTCGGAGGCATGCGGGCCGGGGTCGTGACACCCACGGAGGCCGCCGGTGTAGCCGTCGTCTATGCGTTCCTGGTGGGAGTCTTTGTGTACAAACAACTCAAGATGCGTGACCTTCCGAAGCTCCTGCTGCAGGCCGGGATGGAGACCTGCATGGTGATGCTGATCCTGGGGGCGTCGCAACCCTTCGGTTGGGTGCTCACCGCGGAGCAAATTCCTCAACAGGCAGCGGAATTCGTCACGAGCTTGAGCAGCAACCCCCTTGTCGTGTTGATGCTTCTCAACGTTTTCCTGTTGATCGTGGGGCTGCCGTTGGAGGCGAATCCGGCCATCATCATCCTAGTTCCCATCTTGGGACCGATCATCCAAACCATCGGCGTGGACCCCGTGCACTTCGCCATCATTGTGATCTTGAACCTGATGCTGGGATCGGTCACGCCACCCGTGGGCATCCTGGTCTTCGTCACCTCAACCATCGCCGGTGCATCGCCCGGCAAGGTGTTTCGAGAGTGCGTGCCGTTCCTCGTCGCCGGGATTATCGTTCTGTTGATCGTCACCTATGTGCCAGCGCTGAGCTTGTTTCTCCCAAACTTGTTGATGGGGGTCTCGGCGAAGTAGGCAGCCAGCACGGCGCGCGGAGTGTTGGGCCAGAAAAGTAGGAGTGGAAGGAGGCGTCGGACCCGTGAATTCCCGCCGCATGCCACTAGCCGGAAAAGTGGCGATCGTGACCGGGGCTGCCCAGGGGATCGGACGGGCGGTGGCCGAAACGCTCGCGGACCACGGGGCCAGTCTAGGCCTTGTCGACGTCAATACCGATGCGTTAGAAGAGTTGGCCGCCGCGCTCCGCGGTAAAGACCAGCACGCTGTGGCTGTAACAGCCGACGTGTCCAGCGGGGCCGCGGTTCGGCAGATGGTGGACAGAGTGGTTGCGGCCTTCGGCACGGTCCACATCCTGGTGAACAACGCGGGAGTCCTCCGCAATTCTCCCGTCATGGAGATGCCGGAGTCAGAGTGGGATCTGGTCGTGGATGTCTGCCTGAAAGGCGCCTTCCTGTGCTCCCAGGCAGTGCTTCCGATCATGGTGACCAACCGCTACGGGAAGATCGTCAACATCTCTTCCCTGGCGGCGCGCAGCGTGTCCGTCCTCGGCGGCGCAGCCTACACCTCCGCGAAGGCCGGCTTGCTGGGATTTAGCAGGCATCTGGCTCGGGAGGTCGCCCCGCATGGAATCAACGTCAATGCGATCTGCCCCGGGGCAACCGACACGCCGATGACCAGGGAGGGAGTCCGCGACCCCGGACACTTCAACGAAATCGGCAAGGTGGTACCGCTAGGCCGTTGGGGATTGCCCCAGGACCAGGCCCAAGCCGTCCTGTTCCTCGTCTCCGACGCTGCCTCGTTCATCACAGGGGCTACACTCGACGTTAACGGGGGGCAACTCATGGTCTGATCGATCGCGCGCAGGAGACCGAACGGGTCAAGCCCCTTGGGGCTGCGTGTGCGAAGGGAGGTGAGGCATCGGAGGGTGTTTGGGAGGGGAGTCTTCACAAACGATGGATGATCTCGGCAGGTAATCCACGCGGGTGGTGGGCAAAGAAGCCATTCTTTGGAGGAGGGTCAAGATCATGGTGCACTCGAGATTGTCGCTTCGCATCGCGATCGCTCTGCTTGCTATTACCGTCCTTGGGTCCGGAACGGCCCAGGCGGGGACGCCGGCGGCATCCGGCGAGCAGCGGGTCATTGAATTCAAGGGCGGAGGCACCGACCCGGTCAATAGCCCAGTAGATCAAATGATGCAGCGGTTTACCAAGGCGCTGGCGGAGCGGACGCAGGGCAAAATCAAGATGACGTACTTTGCAGGGGCCCAGCTCGGCGGTGAGCGGGACATCGTCGAGGGAGTGCAGTTGGGAACCGTGGGCATGGCGGTGACCGGCGTGACGTCTCATCGTATATGGGATGCCCTGTGGCTTCCCTACGTCTTCCGCGATCGCGACCATATGTGGAAGGTATTGCGGGGGCCCATCGGGGAAGAGTGGAACCAGGTGATGCTGCAGGAAAGAAAAATCCGCGTGTTCGGGTATGCCTACCGGTCGCCTCGCAACCTGACGACCTCCAAGGTCAAAGTCACCAAGGCGGCGGACCTGAAGGGTCTGAAGGTTCGCGTTCCCGAAATCGAGGGCCAGCTCGTCGGCTGGAGGGCATTAGGCGCCAACCCAACCCCGATGCCGTGGCCCGAGGTGTTGACCAGTCTTCAATCCGGCATCATCGATGGCCAGGAGAATCCCTACGAGACCATGCATTCGAACCGCATGTGGGAAATCCAGAAATACCTCCACCTGACGGAGCACATCCGGATGGCCTGGACGGTCCTCCTCGACGACAGGGTCTGGCAGCGGATCACACCCGCCAATCAGAGGGTCATGGCGGATACCTGGAAAGAGGCGGCCGATTGGCTGGAGCAGTCGACGCTCTCCAAAGAGCAGGAATACCTGGACACGTTCAAGAAGAACGGGATGACCGTCGTTCAGGCGCCCGAGTTGGATGTCCAGTCGTTCCGCGAAGCTTCCAAGGATGCCTGGAAGCAGGTCACGCCCAAAGCGTGGGGGCCGGGCGTCTACGAAAGGGTGCAGGCCACCAAATAGCAGCGCGTTTCCGCGGAGAGCGGAGGAGCGCGAGCGCGTAACGATCGCGAGGGGATGCGGACTCTCGGGTGCGAGTGGTCCGCTCCTCTCCGCGAGGGGTTTTAACGCCAGGATCGCCAAGGACGCGCAGGAGCCGGGTTTGAAGCGCACCCCTGGGGATCGCGGGCCGGGGAATCCCCATTGGGCTCGCCGGCCATTTCGCGGCCGACAGCGGGGTGGGAGTTGACCGGCAGACCCACTCGTGCGAGGATACCCCAACATCACGCTCCTGCGCGGTGTCTTCCTGGTGGAAGGAGGAGGCAGACGGAGGTGCGGTGAATCCGCTTCGGGCGGATCATCGACACAACAAGGAGGAGTCATGCCACACTTCGTAGGGGCTCGCGCCGTCGCCGCCCTGGCGATTCTCGGCGCGGCCCTGGGGGTGCTGGCCTTGGCGGCGGACATCCGCGCGGCGGAGTTCGACCTGGTCGAGGCGCACACCACGACGCCGGAACACCCGTACACGCTGGGGATGGTCCGGTACGCCCAACTGGTCCGCGAGCGGACGCAGGGGCGGGTTGCCATCCAGATCCATCATTCCCGACAGCTTGGGGACGAGCGGCAGGTCGTCGAAGGCTTGCAGCTCGGCACCGTGCACCTGACGGTCACCTCCACGGGACCGCTGGGCGGCTTTGTGCCCGAGATGAACGCCCTGGATCTGCCGTTTCTCTTCCGTGACGCTGCCCATGCCTACAAGGTCCTGGACGGGGAGATCGGCCGAGAGCTTCTCGCGAAGTTCGAGGCGGTCGGCATCAAGGGGCTCGCGTTCTGGGAGAACGGCTTCCGGCATATCACGACCGGCAAGAAGCTGATCGAGCGCCCCGCGGATCTGAAGGGACTCAAGATCCGGGTCATGGAGAACCGAGTCCATCAGGCGGCCTTCCGCCAGCTTGGCGCCGATGCCACGCCGATGGCCTGGGGCGAGGTGTTCACGTCGCTCCAGCAGGGGCTGCTGGACGCCCAGGAGAATCCGATCCCGATCGTCTCGACGTTCAAGCTTTATGAGGTGCAGAAATTCCTGAGCCTCACGGGCCACGTGTATTCCCCGGCGCCAGTTCTCATGAGCAAGAAGACATGGGATCGGATGCCGCCTGATATCCAGAAAGTCCTGTTGGACACTGCGATGGAGGTGGCGAAGGTCCAGCGGCAGCTCAACCGGGGACAGGAGGAGAAACAGCTCGGAGAACTTCGTGCCAAGGGAATGACAGTCATCGAGCACCCGGACCGGGCCGCGTTCCGGGAGGCGATGAAGCCGGTGTTCGAGCAGTTCCAGGGGCAGTTTGCCAAGGGCCTCGTCCAGCGGATCGTCGATACGAAATAAGGCAGCGCTTGAGGGCGAGGCCCCGCCAATGTTTGACCTGCTGAGTCGAGAGCTGAACCGCTTGGCCGAATGGGCCATGGCCGTTTTGTTGGGGGCCTTGACCCTCCTCGTTGGTGCCCAGATCGCGGGGCGCTTCCTCTTCGCCTATTCCATCTTTTGGTCGGACGAGCTGGCCCGTTTCCTCCTCGTCTGGGCTGCGTTTCTGGGCATGAGCGTGGGGGTCTGTCGTGGGGCCCACCCCGCCGTGGACAGCCTCGTGCGCGGCCTACGCCCCAGAGGGGCCCGTGTGGCGTTCGCGGTGGCCGTGGCATGCTCGCTGCTTTTCTTTCTCGTGATGGTCGGTTACGGCGCGGTCCTCGTGCAGCGGACATGGCCCCAGCACTCTCCGAGCCTCGGGCTCCGGATGGGTCTGCCCTATCTGGCCGTCCCGGTGGCGGGAATCCTTATGGGCCTGCACACGATCGCGATTGCCCTGAGGGGGGCGGCGGCCGACAGACGGGCAGGACGCTTGGATGGCTAGCCTCCTCTTGGTTGGCATTCTTCTCGGGCTCCTGGCGATCAACGTACCCGTCGCGGTCACGTTTGGCGTGACGGCGGCCCTCTTCCTCGCGCTGCTTACGGATGTCCCGCTCACACTGATCCCCCAGCAGATGTTCGGGGGCACGGACTCCACCGTGCTCCAGGCGGTGCCGTTCTTCCTGCTGGCCGGCGCCTTGATGGACAAGGGCGGCATCTCGCGGCGGCTGGTCAATTTCGCTAACGTTCTGGTCGGATGGGTCACCGGGGGGCTGGCCATGGTGTCGGTGGTGGCCAGCATGTTCTTCGCCGGTATCTCCGGCTCTGCCGCGGCGGATTCGGCGGCCGTCGGGTCCGTGATGATCCCCGCCATGG
>Ga0066599_100000033_pt1 | contig 17369 bp, 30 predicted proteins | sample InisedmetaG_FD_60065 | JGI IMG/M metagenome (GOLD analysis project Ga0066599, IMG submission 60065) | Freshwater pond sediment microbial communities from the University of Edinburgh, under environmental carbon perturbations - Initial sediment | ecosystem: Environmental > Aquatic > Freshwater >...
AACGGCAGTCTTTTCGGATTCCTTCTCAAGGAAGGTGATGTATTCAGTTTTGGCGTTCAGAAGCTCACGCAGCCTTGCGACCTCGCGTTCTGGTTCTTCCAACAAGGCCATTGCAAATGTGTTTTGATTCTCTTTATGCTCTCGTAGCGCATCACGGAGCCTTGCGACCTCGTTGTGTAGCTCGGTCAGTTCAGTTCTGCAATCCATCAGCAAATCGCGGACTCTATCGTGGATTGCCAATTCGGGATTAAACAGGCCACCAGAAAGTAGGTAATCTGTGATGCGCTGAATAGCATCCGTCCGTGGCGTTGGTGTGGTGGCGGGGTTCATTTGGTTAGTTGGTTGTATTCGTTGATGATCTCTTTGGTCATGCGAGTGCTTCCGTGAATTAACTCCTCCAGCAGCTCGCGGAGCTTCTGGTTTTCGGCCTTCAGCTTTGCGTTCTCATTTTGTAGCCTTTCGATAAGGCCGTTGATTTCTTTAATGTTTGTCATTTATTTCTTCTCCTTCTGCATCTTCCGAAAGTCTGATTGCGCAGAACTCAACTCGCTCCGCATAATTGCATCGGTGCGGTACTTGTCGTACTGATCGACAGGAATCCAGCGTTCGCCTTTTTTACCCGTCTTTTTAATGACATAGCTCTGGTATTGCCAGAAGCGCATGGTTCCGCATGGAGATAAGTCTCCTCGCTTATGCTGGTTCATTTCAAGTGCTTCCCTGTATAGTAATTATAGACAACATTCAAAGAAGATATTATCGCCATGTATTCTTCTGGTGTTCCGTAATTTAGATCGCCAAGAATGCTATCGTATGCTGTTTCAAGTTTTTTAGCCAAGATGTCATCTATCTGTTCGTCATTTAGCTCCAAGTTTATTTTCATCTTTTTGTTGTGTTAATTATTTTTAATCCTTCTTCTTTTCTGCCTCATTAAACTTCTTGCTCTCTGCAAACTGGTATCCAGTAACCATGCCCCTCCGCTGGAAGAACTCTTCGCAAGCGCGGCTAACGGTTCTTGACAAGTTGGCAAGATAGTCCTCGAAATCCTCCTCCTGCCTCCTGGTGTCAATATGTTCAATGTTGTTCCAAGGAACGTGGTTGAGATGTCTGCTCATTTTGGTTCTCCAATAACGCTGTTGATGTATTCGTCAATCTGGCAGATCATGCAGTTGCCCTTGTCCTCATCTGGAGTCCCGTGCAGCGAGCTTTCGTCATGCGCTGCGGCCCTCGTAAGCACCTCTGCAACCTCCGATAGCACGGCAAGGCTATCTGCGCTAGAGGCGAACAACTTAGCGATTCTAACGGCTTCCTGCGGCGATGCTTGGTCGCTAACGCAAGCAACTCCTCTGTTGTCAGCGTCAACGATGCAGTTGGCATCGGCACGGAAAGGAAGCTTAAACGGGTTTTCGTTCTTATATTCGTCGGGTAGGATAAGACTCATATTATTCTGCGGTGTTGTGGTAGTGTGTGTGGTAGTGGACTGACGTTGATTCATGAACTGGCTCGGTGTCTTCCGTTACTCTTCGCCTCCAGTTCTCATACTCTATATCGTTGGCGATTCTGTGCTGCTCTGCTAGTTGGGCATACTGGATATACCAGTCTGGATACACAACAGGAGCGTAGATGGTATCGTATTGCTGTGCAGCTGCCGTGGAAAGCAGGGCCATGAACATTAGTTTTTTCATCGTCCGTAGTGTTTGAGTATTGGTCGGATCTCATCGGCAATCTCCTTTGATTTGCCGCGAGAGTTCAGATACACGATCTTTTCCAGGATGTGAAGCAGGAAAGAGATTTCTGCGTCCTTGTCTTTAGAATCCATGTTCTTCCTTGTGCTTGAGGTTATTGATTTCCTTCTTGGTTTCAGCAAGCGAAATGCGGTTCAGCATCATCGTGCATTCCATTGGGCGATCACGATAGAACACCGCGATGGCTTTCTCGGTCTTCTTGCGCGAGTATTCCAAAAGGACATAGCTCCACGCGAGCATACCAACAATGATTGTGATTGCTGCGATTGATAGGACAAAAATGTTCATCAGATGAGCTTGCTAACGGCTTCGTCAATAACGCGAATCTGGTTTCCAAAAATGGTATCCAGTCTTGATTGGTGAGGCATGACAGATGGCGATTCGATTGCCGACTTGAGGATTTCCAAGTCGCGTAGGATTTCCTTTGCGCGAGGGACGCTGATGCGGATCTCATCAAGACCAGCTGCCTCGGATGACTTGATGCAGACTCGGAAGAGTGCTGCGTGATTTGTGACTGACCTAGCTTTGTCTTTCATTGTTTTTTGTTTTGTTCGCCGTAGCTGGATTGCTGCGACAAGAGCGAGTCTTTCAGTTTTTTGTATGGAGTCAATAAAAAATTTTGGGTGTTCAACAAGGGCAGACGAACTGGCCTGTTCGGAGCCATCCTCCGACTCTATGCCCCAAAAGAATTATGACTTGCGAGACTTTGCCCCGATGCACTTCCACTTCGCACGGGACAGGCGCAACGGAGAGTTTGGATTCTTCGCTGCCTCGGGGTGCTTCTTCATCTGACCAAGTGAGCGAGCGCAATACGAATCGCCTTTGCTAGTCCCTGGCTTGATGCTGGCTCCCTTCTGCCCATAACGGACAGTCTTCTCTCGCCCCGTGTCGGGGTTGGTGATCTTCTTGGAGAATCTTTTTTCCATATTACTTCTTCTTTGCGGTTTGGGCACTCTGCTTGAAAGCTTTTTCGGTAGGCGCACCCTTGGCCCCCTTGCGCCTCATACGCTCTCCGCTTCCAGCTTCAATGCGCTTCCTCTTAGCGTTGATGTTTGCGTATAGTCCAGCCATATCAGAAAGGAAGATCCTTGTCCTCCTGCTGCGGCTGATAGCCGTTGCCTTTGGATGCATTGTGAGGAGAGATGTAGTTCCCCTTCTCTCGCTTCTCGCTGATCTTGCCAGAGAAGAAAGCATTGCCAGCCTTGGAAGTCTTCTCCCATGCGGCAACATCCCACTCCTTGCCATCGGCATCGGTATAGGTTCCCTTGAAATCGGGGGCTTTAGGGGATGCCTTCTTGTCGTTTCGGAACAGCACAAAGCTGTTTTTATTATCGTATTCCATTATGTGTTTGGGTTGTTTTCTACTTCGTCAAAGCGCAGATATGCGCTATGAAATTTCATCGGGATTGAGCCTCTAGCATGGGCGCGAGCGAGACGTATGTCAAGCCAGTATCGGTCGGTCGGCACTTGGTATGTCTCCTTCCCATTCTTGCGTTCTTCTGTCTCGTTTCGGATTACCCAAAAGCTATCGCAGTCGTGCATGACGGCCTGTGACTCGCGACTATTTCCCTCTGCGTTAAGCTGAGTCAGGGCCAGGATGGTAATGCCTAGCTCCTTTGCCACTTGCTTGAGTGTCCTGCTGATTTCAGCAACCTGCCTCTCTCTGCTTTCCTTCCTGTCAGTAGGATCGCAAAGCTGGATGTAGTCCACCACAACTAGCTTGACTCCATGTGTCGCCACCATGCGACGGGTAGCAGCACGGAGTTGTAGCGGATTGACTTGACTCTCATCACGAATCCAGATTGGCAGTGATCGAATCTGCTTTGCTCCAAATCCAATCTTGTTGACTTGATCCTTGGTAGGAGCGTTGGAAAGAACTGAAATATCAACGCCAGTGAATGAGGCAACAAGCCTATCGACTAGCTCCCCGCTGCTCATCTCAAGGGAGATATAACCGACTGCGTTTCCCTCCTGCGCTGTTCGCAAGGCAACATTCAAAGCGAATGCAGACTTGCCTCCCTTGGTAGGCGCACCAAGAACGATTAGCTGCCCAGCCTTCATGCCACCAGAAAGAGAATCAAGCGACTTCAGCCCTGTGGTTAGCCCCATAAGCTTGCCCTGGTTGCGGAAGATAGCCTCGTATTCGTCAATGCGCTTTAGTGCCGCCTCACCTATGCTCTCAATACGGGATGCGCTCTCTGCTTCTGCCGCCACGGATACCAACGCCTTCTGGACTACCTCGCTCAAGTCTCCTCCTAAAGCAGGGTTGTTCGCAGATGTGATGATCTTTTCAGCAGCAGCAATAGCCAAGCGGCTAGTATGCTTCTGGCGCAGGATAGTGATATACTCTTCATGGTTGTGACCAGTTGGTAGATAGGTGAATAGCTCTGCAATATAGCTATGCCCACCAGCTTCGTCCATGAGTCCGTGTTTCTCTAGGTAATCCCCCAGCGTGATGATGTCCACACTCGCTCCCTCTTTCCACAGAGCAAGCAATGCCTTGAAGATAGCCTTGTGGTTGCGGGTATGGAATAAGCCCTCCTTCAGCGTGTCTGCATGGACATCAAAGATGGAGATGTTATGAATAGCAGACGAAAGGAATCCCTTTTCTGCATCTTGAGATTGTGGAATCATTGGTCAGCGATGCTGGATTTGGTATTGAATGCATCAGCTAGGTCAGGCTCGGAAGCCATGATGAGCCTTGCGTATGGTGCGCGGAAGTCATTGGATAACTTGTATTCCTCCTCGCTGTTAGTCTCCATGTAGTAATTCCATCGCAGGACTTCATAGAGCATACCGATCCCCATCTTGGAGTCGGGACGCTTCAGCCTAAACTGGCGAGCCAGAAAAACCAGCGCGGTATATACAGATGGATTCGCCGCATGAAAGCGGTGAAACCTAGCAGGGATTGAGTCATCTTTTTCGACTTCAAGTGGACGTAGATCCAGTTCATATTGTTCGTTATTCATTGTCTTGTGTGTATGGAAGACCGCAAACCTCTTCTCCGTCTTCGTTCTCGTTAATTATAGTGGCTTTTATTCCAAGGTGTTTTAGCAAACCTTGAAGCCTGTTATCGTCGCACGGGCCAGAAGCAGCAACCTCGCCGTTGACATACCATGTTTCTCCGTATTCATAACAGCATCCATCACCACAAGTATAGCTGTATGGACGTTTGGATATTTTGATTATTTTCATTTTGATTTCCTACCACGTGGCTTTTTAGGAACGGCATCCTTCTCTTCCTTGATGGCCCAATAGAGAGCAACTTGTCGGCAGAAGGTAGTGAGAGCATGGTCAATGCGATTGGCATCATACCACGCCACCTCAAAATCTCCCTCCTCCTGCTTCCCGATACGCACAATAGCCCATCTCGAAATAACATCTTTGTCCTCGAAAACGCCATTGTCTGTATTGTAATTCCAAAGCTCCGTGTATCCAGCAATCTGACGAATATATCCATCGGATATACGCTTGCTGGTCTTTAGATCAATTAGGCAAAGCTTGCCGTCCTTGTCTTTAGCCACAAGGTCTATGGTTCCCCCGTATCGCAACTGGTCATGGACTAGCTGTGTCTCGGTAGCAACCACCTCAAGCCCCTCTGCTTCCCACCAATCCACGAACTTTGAGTAGCAGACAAGAGCCTTATCACGATCCTCTTGGCTATAGTCGGAAAGATCGCAGACAAACCCATTCAAGAATGCCTCGCACATAAAGTGGGCGAGTGTTCCAATGTCAGCCGCCTTGTCTCTCTCCTTTCGGTAGTCCTTTCCTTCGCGGCCTAGATTCCAAGCCCAATGAAGAAGTGCGGATGGGTCATCACCAATCTTGCAGATGGTTGACCCCCCTGGAACTTCTTCTCCAAATTGAGTAATGTATTTTTGGTGAGGAGCATTGCGCTCTAGTTTTTTGGTTTCCATATTTTTATCCCTCGTAGTCCTCGTAGTAGATTCCGCACCCGCATTCCTTGCATTCCTCTGGTTCAACATAGCCGCCATCTGCAGGTTCGTTGTCCTCATAAGCGAATACCGTCTTGGCTGGCGTGTATGGATACACCCATATCGCAGTAGTAGCTCCGCAGTCGGAGCATTCATGCTCTGTCTTGTATGGTTTCATCGTTTTTGTGTTTTTGTTTTTGTTAATCCAGCAGGAGTCCCCTGTTGGAAATCTCTTGATGCAAGAATTCCCGCATCATGTCAATAGCGGAATTTGCATCCTTGAAATTATGCTCATGCTTCTGCCAGCCACGGAGCGTGTTGTCCAAGCTCCATGCCACCATCTTCCAATCCGTGCCATGCAAGGCATCAAGATGTTCCGTGGTTTCGTCAGGCAGGTTGAACTGAAGAGTTGCTTTCATTGGAGCTATTCATATTCAGCCTCCAATTGGTTGTCCAGCACAAATTTTTCCCAATCTTCTTCTTGCTCTCCAGCCTGTGCCAATGCCTCTCCAAGACCATTTTGTGATACAAATATTTCCACAAGCAGCGCAAGTGCATCTGCCCTGTCTGGTGAGCTTCCCTTGGTGCGCTTCTTCAAATCCTTCTTGGATTCAAGCAGCGTCTTCTCGTTCTTGAGCGTGTAAATACGAGCGCACAATTCCCGTGCAGTCTGGTCATCAAGTCCACGCAATCTTCCCGCTTGCACCACGCTGCGTATCTGTCCCCATAGCTGGCTAACCCTGTTCGCATAGACCTGCTTTGCTGGTCGTGGATCTTCAATAGATATTGGGCCATCTGTTGCTGCCCCTCCAAAGCTCACTCGCAAAAAGCCAGTCTTCCAGCGTTGCGAAATGATGTCGGCAATACCAGCACCGCCACCCGTTGCGTCTAGTGCAAAGTCTTCTGGCTTCACTCCATGCTGGTTCAGCACCTTGATTGCTTGGTCTGCGACTTGATAGAACAGCGGGTAGTTCGGGTCTTCCTTTAGAACCAGCTTCTCCGTATCGGTGAGTAGCAGCGTCAGTTTTCCTTCTGTATTCTTGCCCACCTTTGCGAGTCGCAATACGCAATCGTCACCATCGGTAGTGAATGCAGGGTCAAGCGCGGCAATCGTCTTAACTCCTCCTCCCGCCCATATCACCTTCTCTCTAGCCTGTCCTTCGTTGATTGTTGGTGCGTCTAGGATGGTATTCCTAACGCCAGATGATGACCACATTCCCCTGCAATAGCTGTTCCACTCCAAGCTACCCTCTCCAAAGTTCTTTCGGATCGTGTCCACGTTATCCTGTCCAAAGAGATATGGATAGATAGTGCGTCCAGCCTTGATGTTCGGGGACTTCAGCCCGTCAAATCTAACGCAGATTCCAGTCTTTGTTTCCCAATGCTCATCGCCATCTGAGATGCTTCCCCATCCCATCTTTGGTTCAGCGAATAGACCATGAGGGTCAAACATGGAGGAGGCGTTGGCAATAGCTACAAAGCGATATAGGTCAGTTCCAACTTGTAGGTTGGCCCTAGCGGAATACACGGCGGGATTGGTCTGTGCAGCTTCATCGACCATGATCACCATACGAGGCAAGTGTACGCCCTGGAGTTTTCCAACGGCTTGCTCCACAGCACCAGAGTCAACTGCAAGTGCTATGATAGCCGATCTATCATCACCCTTCTGGAACTGGATCTTGGTTTGTGAATCAACGATGTTCAGTCCAAACAAGTCATAGACGGGCCTTGTGAACTTCATCATTTCCGACCACACGCGACCACGCAATGATGGAACTGTTGTTGAAGTAAGAGCAACACGAGTCCCCATAGGACAAGCAAGAAACTCTAGTAGCGAAAGCAAAGTGAATGTGAACGTCTTTCCAGCAGCGGCACACCCTGTTACTGCGATTTCTTCATAGTTTGTCCATGCCCACAATGCCAACTCATTCCAATCATTCCATGACTTCATCACATCGGGCCATAGCATAGCGATGCAATGCTTGATGTGCTGCCCCCTAGAATGCCCAGAGAATCGGGAAGGATCTTTATCCTTCACCATCAGCAACTCAATCTCAAGCTGCGTGATCTTCGGGAATGCCGATAGGTCTAGCCCGTATGTTTGTAGATTCATTGGAAAAGCAGGGGGACTCTCATCCCCCCGCTATCGTTTCCATTAAAGTCCCCGTAGGGATGAGCGGATGCTTTCGAGTGCTGACTTTGGCTTGCTGCTCTTGCTCTCATCGTCAGAGGAGGCGCGATTGATGCGAGGCTGAACGGCAGAATCCGACTTGGCGCGAGCCTTGTATTTCTCAAGCTCTGCCTCCACCTTCGCAAGCTTGCTAATTGCGTCCTTCGCCATGACTGCAAGGAACGGAGTCATCATCATGTCGTTTTCGGTAGCCTCTCCAAGCATGATGGCTTTTGCTGCCTTGATGCGGTTCTCAACCTCTGCGTTGGCTTCCTCATCATCACCCTTGCGGAAGAACTCTGTCTTGCTGGCGAGATGTTCTGCAACACGATCAAAGTTGCGAATGATCTTTTCAGTGTTTGCCTTACGCTGGTTCTCCTCCTCCTGCGTGATCTTAATGGCAGTCTCCTTGTGGTTATTCATCGCTTCAGTAAGCGAGCCAAGCTTGCCATCCACATCATTTACAAGAGACAAGAACTGAGCGGAGGCAGCACCTCCACCAAAGGCTTCGTCAATATATTCAAGACGCTCTTTACCCTTGAGAGAAAGAGCCTTCTCCGCAACGGAAATATCCTCTGCATACTCCTGAGCGAATGCCATAGCCTTGCTGATGGATTCCTCGTAGGGAGCTTGGAACTTCTCCTTGAACTTGGGGCTGCGCTCAAATGCCGTCCTTTCAAGTTCTGCCTCAATAGTCTCCAGCTTCTTCTGGTATTCAGCAAGCTTCTGCTCTTTGCTCTTGGCATCAAGCTCATAGGCCTCTGCCTTCTTACGCAGTTCAGCAATGTTGTCCTCCTTGGACTTCTTGGTTGGCTTCTCAACAACAGGCTCGGGATCTTTGGATAGATCCAGGTCATCAATGTTCAAGTCATCAAGAGTCTTGATTTGCTTGGTTTCCTTGGTCTTCTTTTCTGACTTCTTCTCCTCAGCAACAGGCTCATCCTTGGCATCAATCTGACGCAAGAACTCCTCGCTGCTGACATCGCTTACCTCCTCAATTCCAACGGGAGTCGGGTTTTCTGCATCAAGCGAGGAATAGTCAGGTCGCTCAATCTTGGGTGGCTGGAGCCTCTTAGAGAGATTTTCCTGCCAAGAGTCGGCTACTGGCTCAGGGGTGGTTGCGATTACGTTGTCTGCGGGTTGTGTGTCGGTGTTGGTGTCCATGTTGGTTGATTAAAATTCTCCTGAGTAGGAAGGGTGAAGTTCTTGAATCTCTTGCGGAATAGTCGCTAGTGATTCCAAGTCACGAAATACAGATGCCCGTCCAGCGTCCCATCCAAAAAGAACGTGAGCGTTGGTTGCGGTCTGCGGACTGATTGAAACAGTTGCAGCCATTGTCTGCTCCTTGATAATTCCAAGTGCTGATTGCAACACTGGATTAGATAGGATCTCCTTCAGCTGGTTGGCGAGTCCAGTATCCTTACGCCATTCGTCTGTGGTCATAATAGGTCTGCGAGTTTTGGTAGTTTTTCATCAGTAAAAGTAATGCCGTTTTTCTCAGCTGATTCAATCTCTTGAATTGCAGCAGGAAGAGCATCAGTATTAACCTTTACATCAAATCCATTTACTTCCTTGGCATGGTCTTGGCAAGCTTTAATAGCCTCCTCCATAGTGTCTCCAATGCCGATGCAGTCTCCTATCTCGCACATCCTAACTCCCGTGGTTGGGACAATAAAAGACTGCCCCTCAATACAGGCATGATTGCGCCACTTGACCCATTGGCTTGCCTTATCAGATACGGAAACAGGCATCCATCGCTCTTCTGCAAAGGAGGATTTAACTACTGCCAATGCCCCATATTTGGCCTTCCATGATGGATCAACAACCTCTCCATCAGCACCAGCAATAATAATCTCCCCAATGTTGTCAATCATCTCCCAATACAAGGCAGATGGGGGTGCTGGGCAGCGGGTGGTAAGGTCGATAAGATATGGCGTTCCGTTGTCGGCAACACGAATCTCAGTTGAGAAGAACTGACGATATTGAGCTTCCTTTAGGAACGGAGAAAGCTTTTCGTTGATGCTCTTGATTGGACTAGAAAGCTTTGAGTATTCACGCATCATTCCAACATATCCGCAATCCTTCACCTCAACTCCAGTTAGGCAAGTGGACGGGAACTTGCCATCAATGCAATATCCGTCATAACCAGCTTCAACCACACTATCAATGCTATGCTCAATCACAAAGCTAAACACTTTAGAAAGACCACCAAGCGCATCCTCAAGCTCTGCCAATCTCGGTTCTGCCATCTCAAGAGTAGGGGAGTGGAATGTCTCAGCCAATCCACGGAAGGCACTTATCTTAACGAAAACATTTTCATTGTCTGCCAAATACTTTCTAAGGTCAGTCATCCCTGTAACAACAGAGCATTTCCCAACTGGAAGACCAAGCTCCTTCATTGTTTGCTTTGCCCTCCATCTTTGCGTCTCTAGTTTCTCCCCGAATCCAGCCGCCCAAACCCGCTTTCCAAGTGAGCGAAAGTATTCCGCGAGATACATAAAGCCGACATCAGGAAATACAATGATGTCAACATCATTGAAGTATTCCTCCCAATTGTTGACTCGGATCACACCGTCCAATCCAGAACCAATCATCGCTGGGCCAGGTATCGGGAATGACCTATCAGCAAAAGGAACGAAATAAAATACTTCCATTTCCTTTGCAAGCCTCTCCGCAAATGCAGTGAAGATTCCGTGGTCAATAACCAATGCCCTCATTTTCCCTCCTCCTGCGCTTGGATGTCCCTCAAGTCGTGAATGAGATTCTTCATCTGCAATGCCCTCTCTGAATCCTTTCCAAAGAAGTTCCTATTGTAGAGAAAGTAACGCTCATAGATGAATGCGATAATTTGCTCGCGCATCTCTTCGCGCCCAAGCTCAAATTGATTGTGAGCATCCATGTTTTTCAAGGCGTTGTATTTCTCTGTCAATGTACCAGCGAGCTTTAAGCAGGTCGGTAACTTCCTCATCTGGATTCTTATATCCAGCGCGTGTGATATACTTCACCGCATTGCCGCGATTGAAGTTCATTTGTTCTGTTATGTTAATCACCTCAATCGGATACACCGATTTATAGTGACTCGGATTAACGGGGTCATTACTCCCGCATTCGGTTTTCATTGTTTTTGTTTTTGTTGTTCTAGGGGGCGATGTTGGAATACTTACTTGCTGTCTTGATCTTGTCAATCATCAATCGCTGAGATGTGCGCCTGTCTTGAAGTGCCATTTGGTGCTGCGCCTTGGCCTGTTTGATCTGAGCGTCATTCTGGAACTTGGCGCGATCAAGCATGATCTTGTTCTGTGCAATCAGCATCTTCGGATCTGCCTGTCCTTGGCCTTGGGCCTGTGCTTGAGCCTGTGCCTCCATCTCCTTCTGCTGGATGTCTTGAGCCATGCGGTTAATCTGGTCGGCAATCTTCATAAGCTCGCTAGTCTGCTCGTTGAGATTATCGAACTGATCGCGGCGAGTAGGATCTTGCTCAAGATACTGCAAGTGAGTAAGGATGTGGGCGATAGAACCTTGCAGATAAGCAGCAACTTGGCGCGGGTCAATTTGCTGCGCTTGTATCATCTGAACCTTTGCGCCAGCGTCTTGCAAGTGAACGGTCAGGTGGATGAAGTGATTCTGGTCAGGGTCAATAAGCACCTGCCCACCACTCATAAATGCATTGTTCTCAAGCGATGCAATGCTCATGTCGTTCCCTTCAACTTTTACTTCCTCTGGAATACCAAAGGTGTCAACGCCAGTCTGACCAGCGATAGCCGCAATGTTCGCGTTAATAACACGCTTGCGGTTGCTCTCAGGAAGCTGCGGTAGATATTGCCCGATAAGCTCCATAGCTTGAAGCCTAGCAGCGGAACTTCCCTGTCCAATGCTGCGAGTTGCCTTGACGCTATCAATGTCAATCAAAGCGGCAGCAGGAACTCCACGCTCAATACAAGCGTTCTGGAAGTTGATAGCCTCCACGCCACCATGATCTTCCTCAACGATGTTGGGGTTAGATGCGCGGCGATAAACCTCTGCGTAGTGAATATCCAAAGCTTGGAGGTAGATTTCAGCACGGGTGTTGGTGAGGCGTGACTTCTCACCGATCTCCATCTCAATTTCCTTGTTGCCTTTCTTTCGGCTTCCACCAGCAATGGAAGGCAGGAAAGACCCAATCTCATCAGACTCCTGCCCTTGGAACATCGCGGCAACCTGCATCGCGGATGATAGGTTGCTGCCAACATTTACTTGGGTAAGGTTGAGTCCAGGCGGGAGAATGCGATAAGGCCCAATCTGAATCGTCTTGAGCTTCTCGGCATCAGCTGCGCTATTGGGCTGGAACATGACGGCAGAACCCACAATAACTCCCTCCATGAGGGCATTGTTCACTCGGTTCATTGCCTCGGCCCACTTATAGACCTTCTGCCCAAGACCACGAACCCCGTGGTAGTAGCCATTGCCAACTCCATTTAAGAAGATGGTGAATGCATTGGAAAACTTCTTGTATCGGCTAGGCACTTCGCAAAGGAACTCCGTGCTGTTGAGTCGGTCAAAAATGTAGTGGCTGATGCGACCGTCATATTCCTTGACGAACATATGCGCCACCTTGATCACCTTGCTCTTGGCTAGGGAGTAATAAAGAGCGTTGTTCTTTAGCTCCTTCTCATACCACTCCCAAGGACGGCGTTGATCCTGCTCATCAACCCTAGCATCCATGATGGCTTGCTGGCACTGATCAACATTCCAACCACCTCGCTCTGCCGCTTCCTTGTCGGCAATGTAGCGATAAAGCTCCTCGCAATACATTTCGTCCAAAACATAGCAGAACTCCCAATCGTCTTGGGATACTCCCGCGCCCTTTGGAACAACCATTGCCCAAGGCTCAATAGCTTTCGCCCTGAAGTCAGTTCCATCGGGCCAATACATAGCCGCTTGTCCGTGAATGACCAGCTGCTTATGACAGATCTGGTGCTGCGCTAGGAATCCAGGGTTTGTCTTGGCAAGCAACTTATGGAACTCTTCCGTGATGATTCGGCTCCACTCCTCACGCTTCCCCATATCCTTGCCGTATTGAGTCTTTACTGTGGCGTAATGACCAACAGAAGTAAGGATGTCAAAGTAGGGAATAACTGCTGCCTCAACCTTGGATTCAGCATGGCCCCAATTGACGTTCACCCTGTCGGCCTGTCCAAGTTCCCGTAGCTGTTGCTCGTTGTATGGAGGGTTTCCATCAATGATCCCTTGGATTTGCGACCTTCGATAGCTGGCAATCTGATCGTCATCAATCAGCGTGTATAGCATGGATCTCGCTGACCCCGCATCTTGGACGCGAGTTTTGGGGGGTTGCTCTCCTTTATTGGGGTCAACGAGTCCGTAAGTAATCATATTTTAAGAAGGGAATCTGCTTGTATTGTGTCGGGGGTTTTTACCCAACACCAGTCGGGCCTAGAGTTTGTTGTCTCATTTTTCTCCCCGTTTAGCAACATATTTCTATTGACATGAACAATAGCTGAATTTCGGCATCCGCATATTCCACAGGCTTGAAGCTGATTATCATAACTGGTTGTGCGCGATCCCTTTACTTTTGACACAAGGGCAGTGATTGCTTGTCCAGCAGCGCATCCGCCACAGAAGTTAGATTGCATATTAAAGTAGCACCTAGAGCAAATGTTGGCCCTGCGCTCTGCCTCTTCTTGAGATACATATACTTCCTCTCCCTTGGCTGCATTCAGTGCCATAGAAGCGAGGCTCTTCAATCCCTTTAGTATAGCCTCTGCCGTAAGCAATGGGGTGAATCCTTTTGCTGATCCATCTCCACTATACTTGCACCATCCAGCAGGGAGCCTACGACAAATCTGATCTTCCACCCTATCCCTCCAATCATCGGGAAGCGGGATTCCATTGTCATTGTAATGAGCTTGGACTTTCTTGTATAGATCCTCCAAGTTCATTTGGTTCTCAATCTTGTATCCGTTCTCTGGAACAGTGAAGGAGAACTTCATGGGTGGAACCATGCTGGGATTGATTAGCTTCTGGTAGCTCACGGGATCAAGCAGTTGAGTTGATCCTTTAGCCTCTGATTGTCATCCTTTAGTGCCCTCATCATGTCATCATTGGCCTCACAGGCATGGTATCCAGCTTGGAATGCCATCGCCATATACTCACGATGACCATCTGCCGTTCCGTGGTTTCTGCTATAATAGCGGATTCCATATCGTTCAAACCACTCGTTGAAGTAGTCCGAACTATTCATCTTCTTCATATTCATATTTTTTTATATTACTCAGATTGCTTGGAAAATAAATCATATGCTTTCCCGATAATGTCAGCGCAATCATTGACTGCTGCTTCTGCCAAGTCAGGAAAGCGAGCATGGATTGTTTCATGCGCCAGCACATCAACAAGACTGCGAGTTGATCGACGGTTGATTGTGATCCTGCGCCTTTTGTAGTCGCAGCATCCGTCATCGGTTTTTCCGTTGGTTGTTCCTGGGAATCCATAACCTACAACCCACTTTGATCCGTTGATTGAAACTTGTCCAATAGGTTGAAATTTCATCGTGGTCTGAATGTGTTAATCAGCAGCATTACTGCCATCAATGCAAGCCCAAGTATTAAGTAGGTCATTGCTTCTTTTTGCAGAGGATCATTCCCTTGCGCTGAACCCAATACCCATGCTCGTTCTTAAAGACGCGATATTCAATGCCACCTGCTTTTAGGTCGTTGATTACAGACTGCATCCATGCCATCTCTTGCGGGAATATCTCGCTATATGCACCGCTAAGTGTTGCGAAATCCTGTTCAATATAATACTCGTTTGTGTTCATTTAATTAGTTTGTAGTGGGTTACTGGATAAGTTCTCTGTGCCGTTTTGATGATGAATTTCTTTTCTAAAAGCATTTTATTTTCATTTAGAATCTTAATTCTTCTCCTTGTTTGTGCCTCAGAAAGATTCCATTCCTTTTGAAGAGTTGCGCTTGTTTTCCATTTTGCAGGAACCTTATCAACCTTTTTCTGAATAACTCTTTGGATAGCAATGGCCCATTCGTTTGCGCTCATATAGGAAGCCTCCATTCTTTTTGGAATTCGCTTCTTGAAAGAAGCCATACAGCTGAACTGCTTCCAATTACTTCTCCAATAACCATGCCTTGCCTCCACCCAAGACTGGCCCTTCGACACTTAGAGTATTCCATGCTGGCTTGTCGCGTAAGCGTTCCTACACAGAATCCAGACGACTCCTTAATGGTTCTTCCTTCTGCCATCTGGCTTCGATGCGTGTGCGCAAATATAACATTTCCTCCGTAAATTTCTGCCATGTCCCTTGCACTATTTTCATTATAGATCGTACCATGTGTAAATGTGCAGTTTCCAAGGATGTATTTCTGGTAAACGCCATCATACTTTATCCTTCTGCACTTGATCTTCTGAAACCAATCATCAATATGCTGGTCAATATGCTCTGCTGCACATTGGATAATTGCGCTGCTATCTCCCTTGGCATTTTGAATCCTATCTTCGTGATTGCCGTCTAGGGCTATCGTGCATCCAATGTCCTTTAAGAACTGAAGTCCACCATCAATGTCTGGACGCACAGGCTCTCGCTCATCGCTTGTTCCAGATGCTCCTTTCCTCCAAGCTGATGTATCAGACCAATCGCCCAAATGAATTATCTCTGTTGGCTTCCATGCCGCTATAGCACGATGCACCGCATCAATTGCTGTATTATCGGCGTATTTACCGTGGCTGCACCCAACCGCTAAAAAGCGGATGGGCTTCTTGCCAAGGTTGAAAGACTTAGGCTTTTTCATCAGTGGTGTTGTTTTCAGTTGATCCATTTGATTCAACCAAGCTAACCAATTCCCACTTGGACGGGTCTTTCTTGTTCGGAGCAACACCAGCATCAACCTTAACAAGACTCATGCTCTGCGCTGCCGTGAAAAGCTTCTCATCAAAGGTGAGTGCTTCTGCCTTACCGTCAAACTCAACAGAGTATAGCGTCCACTTCTTCGCAGCACCTTCCTTGCTCTGTGCGGCAACCTTGACATTGGTGATCTCCACGTTCCTCCATGCAGACGTTGCTGCTGGTGCTGGGCGAGGAGACTCGTTCTTCCTGTCGGCAACCTTCGCAACGCTAGGACGCTCTGGCTGGCTTTCTTCAATGTTGCGCTGAATAGACTCCTTCTTTGCGGCTTGCTTGACAAGACCAGTGCTGACATTGCCATCGTCATCATCCTCAGATGCAATTCCAAGAACAGCAGCTAGAGCATAACGGCGAGCGTAGGTAATTGCGCTTCCTACTCCCTGCGGAGACTGATCCTTGAGCGGGAGTAGCAGTGTGGTCGTTGTGGAGTGACCACCGCGATGCAGGATTGTAGTCTCGACTCCAGCAGTTCCATTCATGAAGATTGGAGTCTGGCTGATGGCGAGTCCATGCTTCAGAAGGATTGGCCTTGTGGCATCAATAATTGCATCAAGCGGAGCATACTTTGACTTGAAGTATGGATTCGCTGCGGTCTTTGCAACATTGGACAGTTCGCCAATGGCATTAACCAATGCCTCGCTATACTCGCTGATTGCCTTGGTGTTCGTTGTTTCGCTCATTTGAAGAAAAGGAATGCAGTGTTGATCAGCGTGATTGCTCCGAACACAAGGGCTGCAATCTTCCATTGGATGATGCTTTTTTCTGTTTCATCCATGACGATTGCAATTTCTGCAATTGATTCTCGCAGTTCTTGCTCGCCTTCTGCAATGTATCCGATAGACGTTTCGATGGACTCAAGGATCTCATATAGATCAACGCTGGGTGTTTTTGTTTTCGTTGTTTTTGTTTTGGTTGTTGCTTTCATAGCGACACGAGAATCCTACGCTGCAATCAGCATTGCAAGCTCAAATATGCAAAAAGTAAAAAAAAGTTTTAGAGGCTCATTTTGAGCTTGACGGCCCAAAATTTTTTTTTATAATTCCGAGCAGAGCGAGGGCAGATACGAGGTGGCTGCTAGAACGCACAACTCTCGACCATCTTCGCTTCACGTTCCCTTCTCTCAATCAATCCATCTACTCCTTTCCCAAACCACAACCTCTTCATGCTTCTGATCTTTCTTGCGATAGCATGATAATTCCTTACAGGAATAAGATTTTTGATGTCTCTCATCTCAGACCTAGACTCACCAGAAAGACTGCCTCCCCTATTGAAAACCAAGGAAACCAAAGCTCCATAAGCGTCATCGCACAACTCATCGCTGGACGGGAAAACACGATCAGTGAGCTTGGAGAACTTCGCCCATGTGGTGTTGAGAAAAATCTTTTGAGCTTGATTCCAATTCACCTCAATACCAGCGTCCCTCAAAACTTTCGTGTATGCCTTTCCAGCCTCTCCAGTTTTTCCAGTTGACGCAGCAACAAGAGAACGATCTTTGGATGGAAGGAATGAGAACAGGCCTTCAAGTTCCTGCTTGGAGTAGTAAGCGCAATCAACTCCAATTCCAATCGTCGGGCCAGAGTGAAGTCCAGGCCAAGTGAACCGCTTCAAAAACCGAT
>Ga0066599_100000034_pt1 | contig 17043 bp, 28 predicted proteins | sample InisedmetaG_FD_60065 | JGI IMG/M metagenome (GOLD analysis project Ga0066599, IMG submission 60065) | Freshwater pond sediment microbial communities from the University of Edinburgh, under environmental carbon perturbations - Initial sediment | ecosystem: Environmental > Aquatic > Freshwater >...
TGTTATAATCCAGATATATAGCAAGATGCAAGTAATAATAGAAACAATCCATGTAGTCCAAACACACCAAGAAGGTGGTTTAATCTCAAGATATTCAAATTCATCAAAAGAAGTACGTTTCCATTTAACAGATGCTTCTTTATATAACCATTTGCCTAAAGAAATTAAGTCAAGTTTCTTTTGACTTAAAATATAATCCCGAGTTTCAACATTAATAGTTTTATCTTTAGCCCAACCAAAGATTTTAGCCCAAGAAATAGTTTTATCTTTATTAACTCCTATACAGATGATTAACTCATTAGTATTACCATTTTTCCAATAAGCTTCTTGCATAGAGGCAGCTCTTTGATTAACTGTTTCATAAAGTAAAACCCATACTCTGATTTGTTTAGTCATACCTAACATCCCATTAAGATAATTAAATTCTCTTTGATCTGCTACATTGACATTAATAGCTTTAGGATAAAGTATAGCTGGCAATCTATTATCTGCTGTTACTTTAGGATAATCATATAACTTAAACTGTTTAATCTCATTAGAATCAACGTTAGAATAGTTAAAGATACTAGTAGAAGCCTGAATTTTATTTTCATAATCATGAGCAGAGGCATAAAATTCAAATTTATTTATATCTCCATCAAATTCTGTTTGAATCATGTCTCCATCAATATGATAAAAATCCCTATGCATATCAACAAATACATCAGGCGCGTTTAATTTAGCTTTAAGTCTTTGATATTCAGCATAGCTTATTTCTATTTCACTCCTATCATTAAGCTCTTTAGTCCAATGTCTTGGGTGATTTTGGCAATAAGAACAATCTTCCCAGCAAGTTTGACAAGTTTCATTACCATCTTCGTCCGTTGTACAATTACAATCATATGGACATTGTTTTTCAATCCATTCATCCCATTCTTGATAGTCATGAATATAAGTAACATGATTGCCCCAATATTCTGTATCTTTTGTTAGACTCTCAATACCTATCCATTTAAAAAAGATAATGAATAAAACTGTTACAACCATTGGGATTATAGGTTCCCAAAGAGCAACCTTTTTACGAAAAAAAACCAATGCTGCTATTGCGAACAGCACTGGAATTATTAGAGCAAACCAAATTATCATGGCTTTTAATTAGTTAGTTGGAGGTTCTGCCTCATTAAAAATATCAATTTCATTTTCCTGGCCTAGAGAAAAGACCTTTTCAGTATTAGCAGAAGTAATTATTTTAATAGCTAGTGTATCATTACTTTCTAAGAACCAACAGCCAGGCCAATTTTTAATCAATAAATGTTGTTCTTTATTTTTATCTATTAATTTTTGCTGATCAATAAAAAATCCTTCTCGATTAGCTTCAATTACAACTACTAGCTTATCATATAAGTTTGCAGCAGCAGCAAGATCAAATTGAGGATTTGATTCGGTTATCCACTTCATTAAAGCACCATCACCTTTAGAATAACGACCTTCTATAAGAGCAGGATAAATTTCTTTAAATGCTTCTTTCGATTTATCCATTTTCTGTTCAGCAACTTCTGCTATCTGAGCTATTTCAGTAAACATCTTAGTGAAATAAGCTTCATTAGATTTTTGCTGAGCTACAATACCTTCTTTTAAAGTATTGTTGTCGTTAGTATAACTAATATTCATACTAACCCACCATATTCCGAAAAATATAGCTAATGTGAGGATTATACCTCCAGTAATAAGAACACCTTTTTTCATGTTTTTTGTTTTTTAATTAATAATTTAAATCTAATATTTAACGTGAACTTAAAATTAAGCATAATATAATTAACTTCCAAATAAAAAAGCTGTAATTTCTTACAGCTTTTTGTTATTATCTATTATATTTTATATTATTTATCTATATATTACCCTTCAGGGCGGATCTTTATTTCTCATGATCTATACTTTATGGCTCCGGAAGCCTGGTTATTTTATCTTTTCGAATCCTTGAATGTTTTTATGACTATAGCAGATATGTTTAAAATCAAGCACAGCTGAAAGTGCATGATCTTCTTCGGGAAATTTTTTAATATATTCTAACATTCTATCATAATATTTCCCTGCATCAAATATTTCATCAATAGTCATTGGAAGTTTTTTATAAACTTTCTCTACTATTAAACGAGTATGATTATTTCCTGCCATATGAGGATGCATCATATCTGCAATTTTATTAAGTACTTCTACTTTTTTATCATCTAAATCTAAAAAATTTGCCATAATTGTTTTATATTAATAAATTGGAATAAAATAAGTTATTATAAGTATACCTATAACCATAGCGAGAATAATTAAAAGTCTTTGATAAGGTTTCATAATTATTATCTTTTAATATGTTTGATTAATTGGTATTTCGCATGTGTATGCTGCATATAATAACCCAACGATGAATATTACACATATACCAATAGGATACATCATATCAACCCAAACTCCACTACCTATAAAATATTCCCATTCTTCTTTATTCATTTGCAATAAGTAGCATAATATCATAAGTAGAATAAATCCAAATATAAACGAACCCATTATATAATCTGCTTCCATATTATAATTCTATTAAAATATTATTTAATTCTTTTTTTGCGAGCTCACCAGCTTGCCTCATACTAAATTCAGGTCTGTTAGCACATTTAGCTACATCTTGAATATCTTCTATTAAAGATTTTGTAAGAGAAATTAATTCTTTAAGATTTTTATATCTCTTTTCGTCTGTAGTTGTTTCACCTTGTGGATCTACAGGTCCGATTATTTTTTTTACTACATCATGTGTTGTCATATTATCTTACTAAATTAATTATTTCTTGATCAGTTAAATTTTTTGAATTACTCCAAAAAGGAATTTTATATTTTGAAAAGCAATAAATTGTTACTTTCTTACAAACTTCAAGTCGTTCAATAGATTGTGCTAAACCATTATGAAAGATAACATGAGCTTTTCCTGATACAATCGTTTTAATATTTTTAATACGACGATCACTCTTAAAAGTCTTTTCAATATGAGAAAACTTTTTTGTTGTATCTATAACTTTTATTGTAATTATCATATTATGATCTTTTAGGAAGTCTTTTGCCAATACAAAATGGACCGAAACCTGATGATATTGAATCAGGCACTGTAAGTCTCTTACCGCAACAACCACAACGACCTTCATGCCATACTTGTGTTGTTGGAGCTAAAGTTCTGAATTTCACTGCTGAAAAGAAAATATCAAAATTAACAAATATAGGAGCATCTTCAGAAACTCTTGTTTTAGAAGTACGTTCGAATCTACGAGTATCTTTGCGAACAATACCTAAATAAGAATAATGTGAGTTATTATCAGTTCCAGTAAAACCAGAAACAAAGAATAATCTCTTATCTTTTGATTCGGTTATCTTATAAGTATAACGCATTCCAGATACTGTTTCCAAAACTGTAAAAAGAGCTTTTCCACCGAAAATGAATTGGCTAATGTTTTCTCTTGGAAGTAAATGTGATTCTGAATGTGACATAATTATTGGTTGTTTTAATTATATCTAAAAATACGTGCAGTTAAGCAAACTTCCAAATCTTTTTTATATTTATAATAAAATATCTTTAATGGCAGACGTAAAAAAGTTAATTGAAAATCTAGAGAAGCTTTCTGGCAAGAAAGTCTTATTAGAAGAATTATATAAATCAGAAGCTCAAAAAGAAATTAAATGTCCAAACTGCCAAAGCGAAGAAGCAGATCCTTTAGGGCCAAGTGATTATAAAAAAGACGAGCTTGGGAATTATAAAAGGCTAATGGGTTATAAATGTAAAAAATGTGGGCAAGTTTATAATGTAGATAAAGAAGTTGTTGAAGAAGGTTTTGCAGTTCAAACTCCAAATCCTAAACAAGGTCAAGATCCAATGTTTTAAAAAATAATATTATGTTTAAAAATCGTCCTAAGCAACTTTTGCTTACAAACACAAACCAATTCTTTGATGCAAGGACAGCTAGTCCTAGTGGCATTAAGAAAGGTATGTTAGCTCAATTTAATTATAGTTCTCCTGAAGGCATCCATGATAAGAAACCTCTTGTATTTGTTATGGAAAACAAAGGAGATAGAATAATAGGATTAAACCTACATTATCAATTAGGTGTGCTTGGCCAATTAGTTCAAATGAAAGATGAGCAATTAAAAGAATTCATGGAAAATACTTCTGAATATAAAAAGTATATGAAGGATTCAGAAGATACAACTTCTGAAGATTTACAAGAAGGACCTAATTTACCTAATCCTGTTGATATTAAAGCTAAGCAAACTACTTTTGATGAAAGAAGAGTAAGATATCCACAAGTTCTTTTAGAAGATTTTACTAATGAGCAAGTTAATGCTTCTGAAGAAATATTCAGAGTTTATTTATTTAAAAGAATGTCTGGATTAACTAAGCTTGTGATTAAAACTTAAACCTATTTCCTTTAATTAACTCTTGTTTATCTTTAACAAGCCTTAACCATTGTCTGAAGTCTTCTAATTCTTTAGGAGATAGTTTATTTACAAGAGATATCTCAACCATATTTGTTAGACGAGAGTTATTAGAAACTCCAATCATTTCTGGTAATAGATTTTGTGCCATTATTCTAAGTGTAAATTTAAATAATCATCAACGTTATCTCTTAATTCCTGAGCGTTTTTCTCACCTTCCCAGATTACTACTGTTACATCAGGAAGATCGCTTAAAACAAGCTTATATATATCAAGAATTGTGATTAAATCTCCGCCGGCTAATCCGAATCCTATTAAAGGAAGACCTAATGATTTATTACGGCAGTTAATTTTTAATTTTTCCAGAGCTGCTTCTAAAGCTTCATAATCAATAGGAGGTTGACCTGCACTATTTATTCCCATTCCAAATTGAGAATAAAGATTAGCAATATATTGTGGTTCCTCAACTCTTTTGCAAACAGATAAAGAACCTAATTTTTCAATAGCACCTTTAACTGTACAACAATCTCTTTTATAAGCTTCAGGAAATTTATTTTTAATTCCTAATGCAATACCTGCTCCCATTGTATTGAAGCAATTGCAACCGTGAGCTATTACATTATAATTGTGAGCGTCACGAACTAAGTCTCCTACTATAACTTTAAACATATTCTTGGTTGTTTTTGGTTTATAAACTGTTATTTTGCGATTTGGCCATTTTTCTGAAACGCGTTTTATTGCTTCATTATAAGCATCATCATCTGAAAGATCTACTCCTTCGAATCTTATAAACATTGGAAGAAATGAACGAACACTTTCTACAGAATAATTAAAGTAATAATTTTTTGTCATGGTTGTTTTAATTTGAATATAAATATAAGGTCAAATTAATTAACTTCCTAATTATTGAATTTCAATTAAGTATTTTATTGTAACTTGATTTGCATCATAAACGATAAATTCATCGTTTCTTAAATCGGCTCCACCGTGAGCGTAAACTGAATCATAACCTTCTTTAGCTAATTTGCTTTTATTGATTGTATAACAATCTGAATTATGATGTGTTATATCTTTTTGATTACCTACATGGAAATCAAATAAAGCTAAATAAGCTTTGCTATCACTTCCATTTGACCAATAAGAACCTCTTAATGAAGTATATCCGATTGATTTCTGAGCTTTGTTTGCTCCGTAAATTCCGTCACCAAACATTGAACCACAATGAGCAGCGCAAGAAGGACGAATTAATAAACCGGTTTGTATAATGTTGAACCAATTCTCGTTACGACTTCCATGCCAGAATAATTCAGTTTTCTTATTACTTGCACTTTTAACCTGACTGTCATAAACCTTTTGTGTCTTAGTATTAATAACACAATATACGTTTCTTACTTGATTAGCATTTGGACCCATCATCTTTTTAACAAGGTCAATATCTTTCTGATCAGCCTGAGATACTTTTAATCCCATTGTTGTTAACATATCAACTTCCTCAGGCTCTTTAGTAACAACACCATCAGATGCTTTTGCAGCTTCACGTTGTTGTTTAATTAACTTAACCTGACCAGCCATTGTATCTAATGTAGATTGTTCAGATTCAATTAATTTCTGAGCTGTTTCTAAAGCTCTTTTATCAGAAACAGATGAAATAAGATGATAATGTACATCACGCATTTTTCGTGGGATAATTGAATAAAGGCGTAAGAGCTTATCATTTATGCTTTTAATGTTTGCATTTAATTTAATTTCAGATGAAATTTCATCTACTAATGCTTGAGCAGCATTAACTTGTGCTTCAGTAACAGCTTCTTGAGAAACCTTATAATTGGTTTGAATTGACTTATTGGCATAACCCATAAGCTCGTCAAACAATCTTTTAATAAAGGAGTTCTTAATTGCTGTTTGTTTAACAGGACCAGAAGCAGCTGGCGTTGAGCTAATTACTTCAGTTTCAACTAATAATTCGGTTTGGTCAGTATAATTTTTTCTTGGACCAATTTTCTCTTTATAAACAGAATCAAATTCTCCTGGCTTTAAAATAGTAATCTTACCTGTTTCACCTACTCTGCCCCAAAGACATTTAGTAGTTCCATCAGATTGTTCTTCCATGAAGTAGAATTTATTTGATTGCTTGGTTGAGCCATTATCAACAGATACGTGATAAAGTTTTGCAATTCTAAGGCCTTGTTCGTTCTTAACCATAAGTTTGTTTGATTTTAATATCTAAAAATAATATAATGTTAATTAACTTCCAAATCTTTTCTATGTAAAAAGCATTGTTGAGTATCTATTTGACAAGTGTTTGAAATAAAAGAAATATCTTTATTTAATTTATTACAATGACCGAAACTAATTAAAGCTTCGCTTCTATTAAATTGGAATTTCATATTCTCAGCTTCGGTTAAAAGTTTATCCCATTTTTCTAAATCGTAATATCTTCTTTTATGATAATTTGCTCTATCAATTAGTTTTTGTTTAAGGGTATTATAATAATCTAATTGAAGCTTACGATGAAATTCAACAGACTCATTAAATTTATCCATATTTCGAGCCAGGAATGCACAATCATTGCAATTGCAATCCAACTTCTGTAATAAGTATAAACTTTCTTTATCCATTATACATCATCTGACCACCAACCTTTATTCCAACCATAATACCAGTTAACAATTTCTCCTGTAGATTGCCCTACACTATCAATCAAAGTATGATTACCATCATAATTATCAACAGCCTTTCCCCAAGGAGTATCAACAGCTCTTTCTAAATTTTCTTTACAACGTCTTTCATTATTTTCTTGATCAATTCTTCTCCACTCGTCTGCATTTTCTTGGTTCTCAATATCTTCTTGATCTTTTTTAATTTTTCTTAAAACCTCTAATTGAAGCTTAGCAGAAGTTGAATTATGCAACCAAGTAAGATAACCAGGATTGCAAGCCATAACATCTTCTACTAAATGTCCTTTATATTTTCCAAAAGGTAATTTAGATCTGAAGCCTAATTTAGTTTCCTCAAATACAAAATCAGATAAGAATGATAATGTATTTCCAGCTAAACCAATTGATTCAGTTATATTGCTTGTAAACATATAGCCAGAATGTTCTTTTGATATTTTAATTGAATCTGTTACATTGTTTAAAAGTTTATAAACATGAATGTTAAGACCGTTTATTGAAACGTCTTCTTTAACAAACTCGAATTTCTTTATATCAAATCTTATCCCTGTTTCTTCAGCAACTTCTCTTTTGATGCCCTCGACAATAGATTCAGTAGAAATATCGATTTTTCCACCAGGTAGACACCAACCAAAAGGAGAATGATTTCGATTTAATAATAATAATTCTCCGTTCTTATTTGTTATAATACAAACTGCAGCTATTTTTTTATTCATAATTAGAATCTATATAATTTCATTACTTCTTCATTACAAGGAAGACAACGCTGAACGTTTTTAGGATCAGATACTTTATCTCCGTTTTGTTCTACATATTCCCAAGTATATTCATCCCATTGACAATAGATAGCCCAATCATTACCATAACCTTTAACAGCAACCCATTTTAATAAGTTACCTTGTCTTTCATTGGTCATAAAAATACCTAAGGGTGAATTTTGTATCGATCCTTTAGCTATTACAGAACCAGCATTTATTTGATTAAACCCTTCAATTGTTAACATATTATTCGAATTGTTTTTTAAACGTTGCAAACCATTCTCCAAAATTATCATATTCTGTTATTTTCCCGTTGCCTTCATGTTGTAAGCATAATTGATAACCCGCCTCAAAAGTATCTTTAAAGATTTCTTCATTATCTAAAACAAAATCTTTCAAAACTTTTTTCTTAGCTTTAAGAGTACATTCAGGACACACAAGAGATTTCTGTTCTCCCATAAAAGTTTTTTCACAAAGAACACACTTGTTTTGATATTCTTCTTTAACTTTAGAATGTTCTTCTTGGAATTTAATTAAATTCTTTACAGCATTAATTTGTTTATCTCCAAGAGATTCTCCTAGTCCTTCTTCAATGGATTGTCTTTCTTCTAAGAAAAGTGGAGCCGGCCTCTCTTTGCCTTTGTCTGGATCATAGCTTTTAAAAACTCTTCCAAAATAAAATGAAGAGCAGAATCCTTTAAATTCATTATTAAAAACGCCCCAAGCTCCTTGTAAAGACATATGTGGGTTTTTCTCAAGGAAAGCAATAATAACATACTTTTTATTTGGAACACCTATTAAAACAGGTTTTTCTTTAATCAATTCGGTTTTTTCAACTTCTCCAAACAAGATCCAATCTTTCTGCCAGCAACTATCTGAATGAGCTTTCCAAAACTCACAAGTTTCATCACCTACATTATAATAATCTTGAGTAAGAATAGCTCCTTCAGTCATATAAAGGTATTCTTTATCTTTAAAAAGACGGTGAGTTACTTTCTTACCATCTTTCATTGCTTGTAACGCTTCTTCTCTTGTCATAATTATAAGTTTACTTTTTCAATTGTGAATATTTTTTCTTGCAATAGCCATTCGGTCATTTGTTCAGCCATTGGTTTAAATTCTTTTCGGGATTTATCTACTAGTCCACCATTTCGTGCCCAACCTTTTTCTTTTGCAAAAGTATTATTTTTCCCTCTATGCCAGTAGTGGCCTTGACAAAAATTAGCATAAATATCAGAACGCAACGAAGCCTTAGCTCTTCCATAACTAGTGTGAAAAGGCTTCTTTCCGCCTACAACCTGTCCTTGAAATTTAATTACAAAATAATCATTACGATCTATACTTGGAGTAAATGCAATTAAATCTTGAAGATCACCTTCATATGGTAGAGGAATTATTTTTTTCATATTTTATCTTCTAAAATTATTCGATATTCTTGTCTTTTGCCACGCAGGTCTAATTCACCGTTAGGAAGACATTTAACATTAACTATAACATCATCAGCTAAGTTATGAGTTAAGAACTTAGGACTACATTTAGATTTATCCAAATCACCTACTCTTGTGGGAATAACTTGCAAATCATGACCTTTGCGTTTGATTGTTATTATGTCCATAGTTTTACCAGCTTATTACTATATCAGTTTCGTTCATCCCACCGCTTTTTTCATTAACTTTATAACCTTCTTTTTTCAAAAGTGCAATAGTTTCAGGAGTTAAAGTATTATTAAAAAGAAAGCATTCGTACTTTCTATTTTTGCGTGCTAATTCAATAGCTGCCTCAACTTTAAGCATTTCTTCTTTCTTTTTTTCTTCAACATATGCATCAGTTAATTTTCTACTGTGCTTTGCAGAACTTAGTGCCATATTATGATAAATTTTCTGTTATTACTACTGTACAATCTGTTTCTATTGCTTCTTGAATAGCAATATGTTCGTAATACATTTCTTTAGGAACACTAAACCAATGTATTTTATCTTTTTCAACAAACTTTTCAACATAAGCTTGCATCATATCCCCTGTTTCTTTATAAGAATATTTTGTAAAATTCTTAATATCATTCCAATAACCTGGGATAGCAGCTGCTATTAACTGAACTGTATTAATTACTTGAATGCCCGAGTTTTTATAACCCATTACTTTACCTTCAAGATCTTTAACTTCCATGATTCAGTTGTTTTAATTAATATGTAAAAATACATACAATTAAATTAACTTCCAAATAAAAACAAGAAAGGATGCTTTTACACATCCTTCCTCAACAACAAATAATTTGGATTAAAGCAATAAACCAGAATTATTTAATTTTTAATTTTATATCTACGACCTGCTTCTCTTTCCATGGTTGTAAAGAAATCATTTCGTTCTTCTTCATAAGAAAAAGTTTTTAAAGTAATCCAATCACCAAATTGTTTAGTAATAGAATCTCTTTCTTGATATTGTATTTCAAATACACCTTCATTGTTAGGATCGAGCATATAAGTCTTTATCTCTTTTATCTCTTTTATTTCTTCAACTTCTTTTACACCCTCATTTACTCCTTCTTTTGCTCCATCATCTTTAGGTTTAATCCTAAATTGATAAGCTCTGTTTCCATTCATTTGCATCTCATCTAACATTTCTTGAGCTTCATATGCAAATACCACCTTCTCAGTTAACCAGTTACTCCATTTATTATTTTTTTCAGGAAGGCGCTTTCTATATTGTAAAGTTCTTTTAGTCATATCTTTAGAAGAAATCTCTTCTCTAACAACAACTTTTGGAACTGACGACTCTATTACAAGCGATTTAAACTCCGATCTTGGGGTGAGACATATAGTATGTTCACAAGACTTTGCATCAATGCCTATGCTCGTTATAATATAGTCTATGCCGTTAATAGAGATAGGTTCATGTATCTCTAAATTGATAGGGATATCATAAGTCTCTTTTAAGATTTCTTCTCCAAATTTAAAAGTATATTTTACTTTCATAATAAGTTTAATCGGCTTTCTAAAATTTCTTTATCAATTGAATATTCTTTAAATGATATTTCAAACAACATCATAGAACACTCTAAATTATAAAGTTCAGCTAATATTAATCGTTTCTTAATAAATTTAACAAATTTTTTCATAATAATTTTTTCATTATAGTATCAGCTAACATCTTTTTATAGAACATAGGATCTAAAAAAGGTTGTTCTGCAGAAACTGTTATATCTAATAATTCATATACTTTATCATCTTTTTTAAAAATCATATAACCATTTTCTTGTTCACAAGTTATACCCCACTCCTTCATCTCCTCAACTAAACCATTAAAGATTTCTTTATTAGTCATTTTAAGTTGAGTAAAAACAATTCTCTTTCCTAAGCGTATCTCATAAAGCAGCTCTTCGGATAAAGTTAATGTTTTTTCAAAATCAGTATGACCTAATTTATCTTTGCCAGTTATTTTTAAAATCATTAAATCAAAATCATTAAATGAGTAAATCCCATAGCCATTAAAGCTTGAAATAACCCAATCATCATTCGGTGATCTTCAACAAAAGGAGCATTCATCTGTTGAGTAGTAGGAAACAATAGATAATTCTTTTGTTGTGGAACACAAGACTTTATAAAATCTAATGTTTGTGCACTAAATTTTTTAGCTTCTACTTGATAGATGTTACAAACTTGTTTTCCCATTTTATTTTTTATAAGATAATAAGTAAATTTCTAAATTGTTTTTAATTTGTTCTGCAGAGTAAGAATCTAACCAATTGTTAAAGTTAACCTCAACATTTTCTTTATGTTTCATAACATCACATCTTCCCATAGTATTAAAACACATATAAATATATTGTTTGAAGTCTACCATGAGTTTGCCAATTTCTGCTCCTTTAAAACCTTTTTCAACAAGCATTCCGCCATTAAACTTTTCATTGCGTTCTTTATGAAGAAGATTTCTCTTTTTAAATTCTTCGATTTTGTCTAATAAACGAGCTTCAAAGAAATAAGAGTCAATTTTAGGTAAGAATTCTTTTTTATCTTTATTAAACCAACAATCTTCTTTATTATAAAGTTTTTTAAGTGGCTCGCAGTATTCTAACCATTTAGCATAAGTAGTACGTTTTTTGTTTCTATCGCGGTTAATCTTATTTAAATGTTCCATATCGTAAATGTATGGATCAAATAATTTAGAATCATAAACAAAGTTAAAAATTTCATTTAAATTATCAAAACCTCTATGAAACTTTTTAACATCTAAATCTAAGAAAAATAAAATTTGGTCAATATCTTTTGATACTTCAATGTTATCAACGTGTTGACCGTTTTCATCATGATAAGGATAGGTTAAGCCATCCATTCCATATTTTAAACCCATTTTATGAGCAAGTCTTCCCATTAAGTTACCAAGGTCATTCCAAGAAAAATAATGATAAGCAATATCCCAATTTTCTTTAGGAGTACGAATAAAGTCAATTTGAAAGTTTTTGTATTTGATAGAGATAACTGGCCCATTAGGTGATACTTCTTCAATCTCAGTTACTTTATTCCAAGAAGGCAATAGGAAGTTATACCAAGGCTTTACAAACCATGATTTAATTTGCTCTAAAGTTGTTCCACCAAGAATAAGTACATCTAAGTCTCCAAAGTCTTTCTTGTCAGCAAAGTATCTTGGAACTTGAAATTGAACCTTATTTCTTTTAAAGATAGAAGTAAGATGCTTATGAAATTTATTAAACTTCTTTACTTCCATTCTTTCTGTATGAAAAAGTAATCCACCCATAATTATAATAATTTAATATGTGATAAAGATAATGGAAGTTTAATTAACTTCCAAATATTAAACGAACCTTACTTTTCCGCCGTAAATCTCAATATGCAATCTTGGACAATATCTAAAACCATTCTTAATACACTCTCCAATTAGCCATTTGCCTTTTTCTTTTAATTCTTCTTCTGTAATTCCCTCTGGCATAAGGTAAATATATTGAGAAGCTTCTGGAATATCATTGCAATAATCGAGTAATAAAGGAAAAAACTGTTCTTTAATCTCAATTAAGTCTTCTGGACAAGTAATAACAAACTTAAATTGAATTTTAGGTTGTTCAAATTCAACCATCCCTAAAGCTGCTTCTATTAAATTATCTAAAACAGTGTAATTATATCTTTTATTAACATGTTGATTAATCAAAGATTCATTTAACATATAGTTTATATCAGCTAATTTATCTTCTGTAGGGTCGGAGTTCTTTAATTTAGGAGAAACTGAAAGTAAATCAATATAACGCATAATTTCTTCATCATAGATTGTTCCATTTGTTTCTATTGTGATTTTAAGATTTAAATCTTTAATTAATTCAAACAACTCGACAAGTTGAGCGCTTTGTAACATAGGCTCTCCACCCGTTACAACTAAATGTTTCATATTGCCAATATTGTTTCTAATAATTTTAGCAACGGTTTCTACTTCCATGAGATTACGTTCTGGTCTAAAAGAAGAGTAGCTTGTATCACAGAAATTATGTTTTTTATCTTTAGAAGTAAATAAACATCTAAGATTACACCCTGAAGTTCTTATAAATAAAGAGGGAACACCTTGATACATACCTTCTCCTTGAATAGTTCCAGCTACTTCAAGTCCAGTATCTAAGTTATTTGATTGAATTTTATCTCCGTTCTCATCATAGATAATAGGAAATATACCGTTGTTTATTAAGTTTATTTTCATTTTATTAAGTTATTTAATTAAACTTAATAAAATTCTTACTTAAAAATTACCTTTTGTCCAGTTAAATCTTCTAATCTATCTGCATATCCTAAAACACCTTTAATCCTTTGTGGAGTAATGTTACTTGTGATTAATCCTTGGAAGATTTTATTGCTATTTCCAGGTTCGCTAAAAAATACTTTTTGATTAGTAGCTTTTTGTAAATAAATCACATCATCTAGAATAACTTCTTTAACCCTAGGTTCAAAATCTCTTTTTATCCCAAGATCTTCATATTTTACTTTACCTAAAACTTCTTTTTTGTTTTCAGAATTCTCTCTGCTCTTTATTTTAGCCAACATATTTTCAACTGGTGGAAGAGATAAAGATTTATAAAAATTTAACAAAGCATCTACATGTGCTTCAGAATAATATAAATTGCTATGTGTATATTCTGATTGAATGTCATAGAAAATCTTTTGCTGCCTGTTTGATAATTTATTCTCAACAGAATTTAAAACAGTATAAATGTCTTCTAATTGTTTTTTTATTTCAACTTCGTTTTCCTGTGGAGATGATTGCTTAACTAAATTTGTTTTTCTTTCTAATTCCTTATATAAACTATATCTTAAAGGAAATTGCATTTCAGAAGTATATTGTTTAACTTTCTGTAAATAAAGATCTATTTGAGGTTTTAACTCAGGATTAGATTTCGATAGACTTAAAAAATAATTATAATATGATTTATCTGAATCATATTGTTCTTTTGCAGTTTTTAAGAGTTTTTTATATTCATTCTTTTTATCTCCAGTTAAAAACTCCCAAGCACCTTTGTATTCACTATTTTTATTTAATTCATCAGCATGCTTATTCCTGATAGAACGCCAATATTGTTTTTGATTCTCTAACATGAATGTCCAATATAGATAATCATAAATAATTTTAAGGCTTTGATTTTCTTGAATTATATTCATTACTTGATTTTAAATCACATGTCCTATTATATCTGAGTCAGGATATTTTACTTCAAAAATTGTATCTGGCCAACAAAGAATCACATTGTCAACACTATTCATTAAATATTTGTTATTATAAATATTCACTGGAGATGGATTATTATTTCTATAAGTTCCTGTTTCAGGTGGAGCATATTCTCTTCCAGATTCAGGATCTATGGTTCTAAAATCTGGAGAAGGTCCAACAATAGATCCAAAAATATTATAGATTTTAAGATCAACCACATTAATAACTCCTGGTAAGTTTTGTAAAGTTGTTTGAACATTCCCTAAAAAGATAGGATGATTCATGTACCAGTTGTTTATATCAAAGTAATCTTTTAAAGTTTGTAAACATTGAATTAAAACTTTTTGTGAATTACTTTTATCTGCAATGATTGTAAAATCTATTTGTATGTTATTTACTCTTCCATCTACGATATCTACCCAGTCACCTATTAATCTTTTAGACCTTAACCATTCCATAATGTTTGTCTTCAATAATTCATTAGGATAAGTCCATAAGTTGTTTACTTTATAAGGTGCAACTAATTTATTATCTTGATCAATTCCTAAAACATACATTCTAGCCTTTTCTCCAATCCATAATGTAGGAGTACTATTTAGAAGCAAAGAAGTTTGATCTGCTGCATCTGAAAAACCATTAATGTAAGTTTGTATTTCTTGTACTTTAATTTGTCTATCTAATTGAGTGTTTAAAAGTAATAACTCATCTAACTTAGCAAATAAATTAGTTCTAAGTATTGTATAATTAGCTAGATTAGGATAAATTTCTTCATAAGCTATTCTGTATGGTTGGCCAAACTTAGCTGGCATATTACTTATTAGAGCTTTAAAATCTTCATAAGTTACAGCTCTATCTTGAGCAGCAAATACTTTACCAGTTAAAGCTCTGATTTCTTCTACTGTAGGTATGTCTTTTCCACCAACTGCTGGGATATCATTTCTTACAGATAAAGAATTTCTTACCTGTTGTAAGATCTGATAATTAATTGAACTTGAAGCTAAAGTATATTTCTTTGAAACAATAGCATTAATTTGTCCAGCTAAAGCATCTGTTTGGGCTCCGCCCCCACTTCTGAACTTAATAAATAAAGTAGAATTTGGAGGTGGTATTTCACCTAATTCAGTATTGTTTAATATTTCACTATAAGAGAAACCTAAAGAGTTAATTGGGTTTTGAATTATCTGATTGAAAGCTGTTGTAGAGATTACATTACTACCAAAAGTTAAATAAGTAATTCCATTAGCATCTTTTCTAACAACAAATCTTTTACTCACAGGAACCATAACTCCAGCCTTAATAATAGAACCAGCACTTAATTCGCCTACTTGTGTTGGGTTTAATTCTAAAAATAATTCTGATTGAGCTAAATAATTTACTTCCAAATAACTTATAGCAGGATCAGAGAAATTTAAATCTTCTGGATAAGAGAATTGGTTTCCAGGAATAGTGATAGCTCCAATTATTTCGGTTACATCAATGTCATCTAAAGTAATAGTTAAGAATGGTTGAGCTAAATCTTCTGAAATGTAAAACCTTTGAACTTTTGTAGTTCCTGCCTTAGCTACAGCGTATTTATTAATAGTAAAATTAACTGTTATTCCATTTCCGTCAACATTAGGCGTATCAGTCCTATTTCTTTCATCAGCAAAGTTAACTTCCTCTATAATCTCATAATAAATTCCTGAATCAGAACGTACTCTCATTCCGCCTTGGATTCCTATTAAATAATCTGGATCAGGTTTATAAACTCCGCCTATCTGAATGGCAGGAACATTGATTGATACTATTAATTGAGTAGAAGCGGGAGTTGAACCTAATTTGAAAAAACCTAAGTTGTTAGCTATTCTTACTAAAGATTCTTTAGCCTGTGCAGTAGTTCTAAAATTTTCGTTAAATGATTTATCGATATAATAACTTAACATATCTCCAACATACGCACACATTTCCAAATACATAATATCTGGATTGTTTTCATTAAAGTAAGCTAATTTATCTGCATGATAAGTTTTAGCCCAAGTTATAAGATCACTTCTAAGCGATTGAAAATCACGACTAAAGTAGTTTATTTGGGGATTTTGTGCCATTTTATTAATTTATATTTATAAATATAAAAAAAAGAAAGTGTTTTAAATGATTATGAAAAACAAAATGTTTCTTCTGTATTTATAAATATAATATGAAGAAATAACTTAAAATGAGCACTCGCTACGGAAAATGGCCTTTTATTCAACCAGTAAGGAAAGTTAATCATTCTTTAACTGATATTTATCACACACTTAAGTTAGGTGAAAATATTGATGAGTTGGCTAATAAATATTATAAAGATCCAACATTAGGTTGGATAATAATGTGTGCTAACCCTGATTATGGAATGGAGTTTATGATTCCTATAGGTACAAGTTTAAGAATTCCTTTTCCATTAACAAGAGTGTGGGACCAATTAGGAGCCACAGGAGAAGTATAAA
>Ga0066599_100000035_pt1 | contig 16992 bp, 7 predicted proteins | sample InisedmetaG_FD_60065 | JGI IMG/M metagenome (GOLD analysis project Ga0066599, IMG submission 60065) | Freshwater pond sediment microbial communities from the University of Edinburgh, under environmental carbon perturbations - Initial sediment | ecosystem: Environmental > Aquatic > Freshwater >...
CAGCGGGATGGGGTTCTGAATGAATCATACTTCCCTTCATATTAAACAACTTTATTTGTTGTATTTCATTATCGGGGCTTATATTCAGCACCAGATCCCTATTCATATTTTGAGTAACAGACAGCTTATGGGATTCGACATTTTGCACATCTGAAGGTATGGAAATCGGGGAAAATACCATTTTATCAATACTAAAAGTAGGTTCCCCCAATACGGTAAATCTGATGACATGCAATCCTTCTTTAAGAAACAAGGTATCTGAAACTATTGTTGTATTTACTAAACTGTAGGTACCAGGGACAGAAATTGTTTTGGAAGCAGTGGTTCCGGTTTCGATTTTGAACGAGCCTCCGGCATCGCGGGAGGCCAAATAAAAATCGATTTTATATTCATTATCCTGTTCTGAATTAACGGTGTGCTCAAACCACTCCCCCAGGAAAGTACTGCTAACGAGAAAATCCACGTTGTTGGCGCTGTATATGTCTACCCCTTCGGTTAATCTGTATTTTCCGCCCATGTTGTGGCTGTTATCATCATGAAATGTTAAACCTTCACCTCCAGTATCATAATCTTCAGCCTGAACTGTTCCCGGGACAGAAATTGGTTCTCCGAGAAAAAAGCCCCGAATCTTAGGAAGGTATTTGGGTAAAAGAATTCGTATCGGCTGTGAATACATCTCCTCACCCGTATTATAGTGTGCAATAATTCTATAATGGTGGTAAAGATCCTGATTCGCTTTATGATGAAGGAAAAAAGCGGTATCTCCTTTTAAGGAAGCAATACGTGAATAAACACCAGTCGGAACGCGGTGTTCAATAAAAATACTGTCGGCATCACTGACTCCGTTGGTCCAAGTTACCTGTATCAGGGTATCCTGCAAAATATTCAGGTTAATATTCCTTGGAGCCAAGGCGTTAGTACGCAAAAGAATATCTTTGACTTCTTCCCATTTATGTGCAGATCGTTCCATAATTCTGAAATCGCCTCCGTCATCCCAGGCACAGGAAATAAATCCATATTGCTGAGCAAATTCTACATAAGCCCTGTAATGTTTCATCCTGGAATTGTAATCGCAGGTTTTTACAGCACCAAATTCACCTAAAAGAACCGGTATGTTATGGGTATCGGACCATGTTTTTACTGTGATGAATTTATTTTTCAGTATGCTGTAATCTCCGGCAGCTCCCCATAAACCTTGCCCTTCGAGTCCGAACAGATAGGGATCGTAGGAATGAAAAGAGCCGATAATGTATTCATCATCAGGAATGGCAGCTGCTATCAGTTCATCCGATCCACCCCAGTTGTGTCCCTGTATAATCACAATTCGGGTTGGATTGGTTTTCCTGATGATCGAAAGAATTCTGGTATGCATATCATCATTCTGTACCTTAGTCAAACCATAAGGCTCATTAAGGACTTCAAAGAGCAGCTTTTCGGATTTATCTTTAAACCGTAACGCTATTTGCGACCAAATACTATCGAAACGTGCCCGGTAATCGGGATTGCTGTAATTTTGCTTGATCCAGTCGTCATGATGTGCATTTAATATGACAAACAGATCTCTTTCCAGTGCCCAATCGACTATTTGTTCAACACGGCCAAGCCAGCTACTGTTAATGGTAAAGGGTACGGCGCTTAAAGTATGCTCATCCCATCTTACCGGGATCCTGACCGTATGAAATCCTGCCTCTTTATACATATCAAAATAGTATTCCTGTGCGGGCGGATTATTCCAGCCTCCTTCGAGAGGCGGTTCCAGGGTATTCCCCAGGTTGATACCTTTTTGCATAAGAGAGGCGGCTTCATGGGGAGTAATTTGGGCCGGCAATAATACAGGAAAAACAGCAAAAGATGCAATCCCAAGTGACTTCCAAAACGCGCTTTTCATACCAAATACCTTATTGATTACCAGATAAATATAAAAGAACATTGATGATTTGAAGTTATATAAAAGTTTAATAAAAAAAAGCCCCGCCTCATCAGCGGAGCTCTTTTTTTAATCCTGGGAATCCTTATTTTTTAACCACTTTGGTACGGCTAAGAACATTCTTGCCATCAGAAACGGTTATGAAATAGAATCCGTTAGCTTCCTTTTCAATTGAAACTACATCATTGTCTGATGCAGCTACTTTTTCAAGTACCCTTGCACCCAGAATGTTAGTTACTGTAATTCTGGAACCGGCTTTTACACCCGACAGATGATACAGACCCCTGCCCGGGTTAGGATATGCAACGATTTTGGAATCAGCGTCAGGATTATAAGTACCTGTTGCAACATCAATTACATATTCTTTAGTGGTTTCGCCATCAGGACCTGTTACTACGACCAAATCGCCACTTACAAGCGTTCCGCTTGTCTTGGGCTGGAAGTCGGAGGTCATAACCTCAAATGTAGAACCTTCAGATGCAGTAAGGTTAGCTATCAATGCGGCAACCGTTGTCTGGTTTGTAATGTCTTCACCGCTGATTGTACCACCGATCTGGTCAACTAAGTAAACTGTAGATATAACGTAAATTGCGGACGGACTACCGCCAAGCATTCCAAGGAAGTAACTTTGAGTAACAGTTCCATCCTCAGATGTCACAATCAGAATATCATCGCTTACAACATCACCAAATATCCTCTGGAAGCCAAGTTTGTCAACCAGTTGTATAGATGCACCTTTGCAGGGGAATACGTTAGCGAGGAAACCGGCAGCTGTTGTACCTTCAACAACCTTTTTGATCAATCCGGGTTCGACTTCATAAACGCTCGATACTACAAAGGCGGATGATGCATCAGACAGCAACTCGAGTTTGTAAAGAATGGTATCCAATCTGCTTTCAGAGATTACCTCAAAGAACATATTGTCATTAACCAGGGTATTTACATAAGCCGAATCATAACCCATTGTTTTTTTGGTTATGTATGCGCCAAGTGAGTCAATAACTGTTAGTTTGGCACCTTCAGGTTTTACTACATTGGCAAGTGCTTCAGCTAGTGTGGTACCAGCTTCTATATTTGAAACAGTACCAACATTACCGGTTTCAAGGACGGCATATTCTGTTGAAGTCAGCGTAGCGTCGCGGCTTAATCCTGCACCTACTGAAAGTATATAATAGGTTTTATTAACAAGATTTTTAGACGTAACAACCAATGAATCTCCGTCTGCAACAACATCAGTTACATCAAGTGTATCGCCATTGCTCTTGAAAAGAAACGTCTGACCTTCATTTGTCTTAACCAGCTTGCCAACAATATCCTGAACAGTAGCGTCAGTAACAATACCGGCGATACTTTGGTCATCAGCGAAACCAGGACTAACATGGTAATAGAGTGATGTAACGGTTGATTTGTAATCGGTTGAAGGAAGCATAAAATGACTGCCTACATCTTCAGCGGCCGAGATATGGTTCAGCGCCCATGGAACGTTACGGGAGTCGTAATAAGCTAAGTTTTTCATTTCCCACTCGCTGGTTGCCGCATCAGTGCCAAAGGAGGCCCGGAATACAGGATTTCCTTGCTGGATGTTTGGTTTCCGGCGGTAATTTGTTTGTTGACCTATTCCTAGACCGCCAACTACCGGATCAGTACCATCACCACTACCGAATACGTCAATAAGTTCAAAATCCGCAGGATCAGTTGCAGGCTTAGCACCCGTTTTAACAGAGTCATTCAGGATTTTAAACAGGAACCAGTTTGCGTTGTACCATAGTGCTTGAGCACCAGGGATGCCGGCTCCAAACGGTGAACGTGTAGGACTCAGATCAATATCGGAATTCTGAGCAGCAGACCAGGTTTCATAGGTTAAGTCATTTACACCATTTTGGAGGTCACCTGTTGCGCGAATATCAGCTACGACAAAAACATCACCGGGAAGAACAAACGGATCAACAATTACGTCCGGTTCAACGGTAGCAGGGTCGGTACCCCATACTGCTTCCTCAACCCACTTATAGCCAGGAATGTATTTTGTATAGCGGTTCGGGAATGCAGCAACATCTGCAGTGCTTTGAATAGCGGCAGCAGGAGAGTTGAAACCACCCCAAACAAACATATAGTCGCTCATATCCAGAATCACGTTACCCGGGTTTACAACCTCAATGTAGTTATTAGCCCATTGTTCACGGATAACAAACTCGGAGATAAAGGGCTCACCCCTGTAAATTTCCTTATTTTCTTCATCAATTTCCAGATCTATCTGAACAGTATATGTATTATGGGAAGTATCGTCTTCAGCAGTAACTTCAAAAGAAATGTTTCTGCCGGTAATACCAGCCTCAAGACCCTCGGCTCTTGTTATTGCAACCTTCGAGTTAAGATCCTCCCTATGTGCAAGTAAAGCAGGAATCTCATCTACAATAGATGGAACAGTAACAATATAGCTGAACTTCGAACGGCTGAAGTTAGGAATGGTATCGCCCAGGAAACCATAGGTATCATAAAACTCTTCCGGCATATCCGGCCAGTTGATTGCATTCAGGTAAGCATTGTGGCTCTTTCTGTAACCATCTACCTTTATATAATAGTCTTTGGTAGTTCCATCCTCAGCAATAACCCTGAAAATATCACCATCTTTAAGATCGGTTCTTGTAGCACCGCCAAGCCAAATAATTTGATAGTCAGCATTGGGCGGTATTTCAATATATTTGGCCAAAGTATCCACACGGGTACCGAAAGGTATGCCTCCAAATCGTGAGGTTCCGATTTCATCCATTTCAAGACCATCGGTAATCGTATATGGGGGATCATCCTGACCGGCATAGAAACCTTCGCCATTTGGAGTCTTTTTTGGAACGGCAATCTTTGCACTTGCTGTTGGAGCTGATACAATAATTTCGAACGGAATTACATCAGCGTCATTACCGCAAGCATAAACTGTGAGTATATCACCTGTTTTGGCAGCCACAGATGCAGAATCTGTATAGGAATCATTGTAGTCATAATGCCATGCCAGGCCGGGTTTATATTCCATTCTGAACATGATGGAGTCGTCTCTTCTCACACCCCAGGGAACAGTAATGGTTTGCCCAACAAAATCAACTACGATGTCTTCCTGTTTTGGCTCCAGAGTTTCAGCGGTAAGGTTGTAATCGCCATGATTCTTTGCAGTCCAGAATAATCTGCGAACATTGTCAGCCCATCTTCCTGTCTGGTGAGGAATAGTTATCCATTCAGATTCTTCGGGAGTTTCTCCTCTGCCAAGGTCGAAATTCATATTGCCCTCTTTTTTGGAGAATTTCCTTACGAGAGTAGCATCTCTTGATCCATTCGTAAAACCTGCAACATCTACCGGCCTATAATCCTGACCTGGTCCCCAACGTGTGCCGTCGCTACCACGCCATATTCCGTTAACCTGATCGATCAATACGGAATCTACATGGAAAACCCCGGAATCGGTATGGTTAAACATGTGCTGCCGAAGGTAAATACATTCACGGCCACCCCAGAATACCAATATACTCTGTGTAGGAGTGACACTGTCGGTTGGTGCATTTGTGGGTGATTCGCCTGCATGTAATAGTAAATCCGCCAATGTCAGCATTTCTCTTTTGTTGAGATTGGGATCATAATCTTCGGGTGCCACTGCCCACATTTCAGGCCCAAAATCACGGTATGCTGCCATCATAAATGTACCACCCGGAGCCAGTTTTTTCACCGGAAACATCATAAAGTTATTGGCACCAGCAATGTAATCAAGGTTTAAATTGTTTTGCCAGGGCAGCATAATTCCGATCTCAAAATCGCCAAGATTGATGGAGTCTGCACCCACGTTTGAAACTTCAACGTAAGCACGTCGGGCATCATCTATCCTGATTTCAGAGATCACCAACGATCTGATAGTGTCGTCGACTTGCGCAGACACTATACCACACGTCAGAAACATTAGAAATAGTAAAGTTTTAGTCCTCATAAATTAGGTTTTTTAATTAGAAAGAAGTTAGTGTTAATTAATACTAGTTCGAAATGGTTAAGAACAAAAAATGAATTCGGTTGAAAATATCTTTATTAAATAAATTTGAAAACAGGTTTTTTTCTGAAAAGAATAAGTAGATAAAAATAATAAAAATATCTTGATATAATGCTATTCCATTTTTTTTTAACTTTTGAAAATGGGAAGAATTATTTTTTATATTTTCAATTGATTGATGTCCAATTCTGTTATCGCTAATTTGTTAAAAATCTACTATAAATGTATCTCATTTCAAAAAAAAACATAAATTTATTGCCCCTATACAAACTAATTATGAGGAAGATTATACATTCTGCAATACTTGCTATTGTTGTATTGCTTGCAATCGGTTGTAAAAAGGAAGACATTTATGAGAGGCCATCCTGGCTTGCCGGTAAATTGTATTCTCAGATTACATCAAGGCCCGAACTTTCAACTTTCGCAGAAGCAATCCGTTTGATCGGGTATGACAGTGTTATTAATGTTTCAGGAAGCTATACTGTTTTTGCACCGGATAACAACGCATTTACGGTTTACTTTCAGGAACATCCGGAATACAGTTCCGTTGAGGACATTCCGGTTGATATTCTTTCCAGGATAGTGAAATTTCATATTGTTCAGAATCCATGGAGTGCCGAGCAGCTTCAACAACTCGATGTATACGGCTGGATTGATTCGACCGACCTTGAAAATGATGAACCAAGGGGTTTTAAAAGGGAAACCCTGCTCAGGGATGAAAACCGGATGTATGGTGTAGACATAAGCCTTGACCGTATACAGCCTGGTGATCCACGGAAACTGATCATTATTGATACACTGACTTCCAATTGGCACCGTCGACAAGCGACCGACTCGCGAAAATACGTACCTATATTTTATAAGGATTATTTAGACATCTACCGTTTGAATTCAGACGACTATACCTTTTACTTTGGAAGGCCGTTTGAAGCTGCACAGATATATTTTGTAAATGCAAAGATCACTGTAGCCGATATTTTTGCAGAAAACGGATTTGTTCATATCGTTGACAAGGTGGTGGAACCCCTTAAAAACGCTTTTCAAATTCTGAGTGAAACGGTCAATGGAAATTCATATACCGATTTTCTTGACCTGATCAACACTTTTCCAAACTTCAGTTACAGTGAAGAAAAAACCAAGGATCAGGCCGGTTACGATTTAGGCCTGGAGGTAGATTCACTTTTTGATATCAGCTACCCTGAACTCACATTTGATATTCTTAACGAAAGAACTTCCGCCCCTTCCGGAACAACCGGCTTACCAGCCAATGTCACCATCAGGTATCAGAACGGATTGGTTGCTCCCACAAACGATGCTCTAGCTGACTTTGTCACCGAATACATTACCGGTTCAACGAAATGGGGCACACTGGAAAAAGCGCCTGTACATGTCCGCCGTATGATCGTGAATACGCATATGGCCAGCGGAGCGGTTTATCCATCACTGTTTAACAATGGATATCATAATGGTGAAGATGATGTTATCACCATTGATCCGTCTACCATTGTTCAACAGCAATTTGGAAGCAACTGTTCGTTTATTGGCGTGAATGAAGTGATTGTTCCGCGTGCTTTTACCGGAGTTACAGGGCCTGTTTATCTTCAGAAAGGCTATTCAACCGCTATGTATGCCATTGAGGCGTCAGGTTTATTATCTTCTTTTAAGCGGACGGGTCAGGATTACATCTTTTTTGTTGAAAATGATGTCAGTCTGAGAATAGATTCAGCACTCATGTATAACCCCGCAACCGAAAGGTTTGCCATATACCAGACTTACAAGGGTGGGGCCACTTTAATGAGTTCAAGGACAACCGATCTGAGAAATCTGCTGATGAACCAGATCGGTTTAAGAAACCCTTCCGGCATACCACGGAAGGAGTTTATTGAAACCCTGGGTGGTAATTACCTCATTGTGAACAATGTCACCAATGTAGTAAGCGGTAGTGCCCGATCTACTTTCGGTTATTTGAATTCCAAACAGGTAGATATTATTCCGAACCTGATCTTCCAGGGTGACAATGGAAGTACATATAATGTACCCCATTGGTTTAATTTTTCAACTGCAGATTTATATAGCACCATTTCTTCCAGATTTCCTGCTTTTCACAGCCTGCTGGTAACAGCCGGACTTGCAGATGTCCCCAATTACAGATATACTTTTTTATCCGAGGATGAGTATTATACAATTTTTGCACCTACTGATGATGCTTTGAGCGTTTATCCATATGGATCGATGACGGCCGATCAATTAAGAAAGTTTCTCAGAATGCACTTCATTCAGGGAGCATTGATTTTTACAGACGGAAACAAATCGCCGGGATACTATGAAACCACCCGGATTGATGAAAAATCCACACAGTACACTACCATATATACCAAATTATATATTGATCCTGTAACTGATGCTATTAAATTCCGGGACAAGAATAACAACAATTACCTGACTGTGGATGAAGCTGAAACCATTACGAATTTAATGACTACAAGAATACTGGTGGGAGAAATAAACAATATTGCATTAAGTTACCCTACCAAGCTTACCAATGGAGTCATCCACCAGATTGGTAAAGTATTCGATATTAGTGAAATGGATACGCAATAATAGAATATTTAATTTTAGGAACTTAGCTCATTTTTCCGACATGAAAGTAATCAAAAGTATATTCTTGCTGGTACTGTCGCTTTTCATATGCGCAGCAACCTTTGGTCAGGAAGAAGTTATCATTCGTGGCCGTGTTCTCGACAAAAGTGAGGGCGTATCGGTAATCGGTGCCAATGTAATAGAATATGACAAGGCAAATCGGGTGGTGAACGGGACCGTGTGCGATATTAATGGAGACTTTCAACTTAAAATGAAGGATCGATCCAACATTATAAAGGTTGTTATGATCGGATATAATACAATGACCATTCCATCAACGGCTGCCAGCAACCTGACCATTGAACTGGTCCCGACAACCAGACAAGTAGGTGAGGTTATTGTAACTGCCCGCAAGCGTGATGAACTCAGTTTAACCAACATTGAAGAACGTGACATAGCTTCCGCCCGCGTTAAAATCGATATGGAGGATATGCGTGAATCCGGAGCCTTATCTGCAGCAGATGCATTGCAGGGTAAGGTGGCAGGACTTGACATTATTGGTGCTTCAGGTGACCCTGGTTCAGGTTCCCAACTGGTGATCAGGGGTATCAGTGCCATGGGCAACAACCAGCCGCTTGTTGTTATCGACGGCATCCGGCAGCAACCTATTAATGAATACAGTGGTGGTTCGGAATTTGACTTATCTTCTGCCGATCAGGAAGATATCAGCAACCTTTTGAATATTGCATTACAGGATATCAAATCGATTGAAGTATTGAAAGATGCTGCATCAACAGCCGTTTATGGTGCCGAAGGTGCAGACGGAGTTCTGCTCATTGAAACTTACAAAGGTAAACTGGGTAAAGTTCAGTTTGATTACTCATACAAAGGCAGTTTGCAGTTTCAACCCAGGGCTATTCCCATGCTGAGCGGCGATGAATATGTGATGCTGCAGCTCGAGCAATGGCACAATAAAGAAGGTGTCTTTGATGTGCCTCCGGAAATTGCATATGATAAGGATTATGTTGATTTTTATAATTATTCACAGAATACCAACTGGCTGGGCGCAATAACCCGGGTTGGCAGAACCCATGATCATTACTTCAACCTTTCAGGAGGAGGCGACAAAACAAGGTATTTTACTTCGTTCAGTTACATTGATGAAAAGGGAACAACCCTGAATACGGATGCCAAAACCTTTATCTCCCGAATCAACCTGGATTATTTTCTTTCAAAAAAGACGCTGTTTTCAGTACAGTTCAGCTATACCAATGAAAGAGTCGGTAATAACGTGCAACTGGATGACGGTTCAGGCACAAACAGAACCAGAAATGTCAGGGAAATGGCATATTTGAAAGCACCAAACATGAGTATATACAAATTTGATGCTTATGGCAACCCAACCGGTGAATACTTTAATCCAATAAACAGTTACCAGGGTAGTGGAAGTGTTTATTTCAACCCGGTGGCGGTTGCTAATCTCAGCACGGATGACAGAAGGTCTAACCGCTTGCAGAACAACTTCACCCTAAAGTACAGTATAGCTCCTTGGATCAATTTCAGGGAAACCCTGTCTTTCCAGTTTGGAGGCAGCAAAAGTAATAATTACCTGCCTTACAATGCGCTGGGTAACGACTGGCTTGAATGGACCGTTAACAAAGCAGAGGAAAGCAATAATATCAATACCTCAATTAATACTGAAACGCAGATTACATTTAACTCACCTTTTGATTCAAGTGCCCACAACATTTCCGGATCATTGGCCTGGATTACTAATCAGGCGCAATATGAATGGATGAACTTGCAGGCCAGGAATCTGCCTTTCGGTGATGAAACTGCTACGGGAGGCCGCATCAACTGGATTGGCGATGGTTCTGGCGAATCACGCAACGTAGGCGCTTTGGTAAATTTAAACTACAAATACAAAGATCGTTACCTGGTTCAGGGAATTATCAGAGCTGATGCTTATTCACTTTTTGGCGCGAACAACCGTTGGGGACTCTTTAAAGGTGCATCATTCGGCTGGCGTTTTTCGGAAGAAGCATTTATGGACAATATCAATTTCCTTGGTGAAAGCATGTTTAGAGTTAGCTGGGGTGTTTCGGGAAAACCTCCTGAAACAGGGAGGGGTTTGCCTGATGTTACCTATGCACGGTTTGCCACCTATGAATCAGGAAGCTATAATTATTATACCCATACAGGTGTTGTAAATACTCAAATCGCATTGGATAATCTGAAATGGCAATCGGTAACCCAAACAGACATCGGGCTTGAACTGAGCCTTTTCAACGACCGCCTATACCTGGAAGGTGACGTGTATAAAAAAACAACTTCGGATATGATCTTTTCACCTTATTATATATCATCATCCTCAGGTTTTCAGAATGTTCCTTACTTTAATGGTGGAGAACTTGAAAATAAAGGATGGGAAATGATGATGGTGTACCATGTCATCCGTAAGAAAGATCTCAAAGTATCCTTCAATTTCAACTCCTCCCATAATGAAAATGCATTTAAAGGCTTTCCCGACAACTTTAATAAAGAAAAGGATGTTACGATTGGTGACGGAAAGTACCCGCTCCGGGTAGAGGAAGGTCAACCGGTTGGTTCATTCTTCGGTTTTCGATACCTGGGTGTTTATCCTACCGATGAAGATGCTTATGCCCGTGATGCAAGCGGAAATTTATTGATGGATTACGCGGGGAACCCGTTACCCATGACGTATAAGGATTATATATTCAGGGGAGGTGATGCGAAATATGCCGACCTGAACCACGATGGGAAAATCGACCTGAATGATGTTGAATATATCGGTGATTCAAATCCTGATTTTATCGGTGGTTTCGGTGCAAACATTAAATATAAGAACGTTAATGTGCTATGTGGTTTTCACTATAGGGTTGGATTTGATATAGTTAACCGGAATGCCATCAATACTCAAGGTATGAATGACAAGAATAATCAGAGTAAAAGGGTACTTAACCGCTGGCGCGTTGAAGGACAGGACTATAAAGATATGTTGCCGAGAGCTTTTATGGATCATCAAGCCAATAACCTTGGTTCTGACCGGTATGTTGAAAAAGGAGATTACCTGCGTCTGCTGAACCTCATGGTAACATACCAGTTTAAGAATGAGTTCTGTCAGAAACTGAATCTCCGGTCGCTTGATCTGTCACTGAGTGCGCGTAAGCTATTTACAATCACTAATTACACAGGGGAGGATCCCGAAATAGGGCAGGATGCATCTGATCCGTACTGGATAGGTGAAGATGAGTCAAATACACCTCCGCCCCGTATATATACCGTTTCCTTAAGCATCGGATTTTAAATATTGAAAAGCACATGAAGATGAAAATATTACCAAAGATAGCCCTGATTATTCCCGCATTGGTACTTTCATTATCCTGCAGTGACTGGCTGGAGCTTGAACCCCCCAATGGCCTGATCAGGGAAGAATTCTGGCAGACTAAAGAAGATGTTGAATCGGCTGTTATGGGTGCTTACCATACATTTGCTGCCATGGATGAGGCTCTTTTCAAATATGGTGAAATACGTGGCGATCTTGTAGCTGGTGATAACAACCAGGCAGTTGATGAACGCCAGATCATGGAAGGTACTATTTATTCCGAAAACAGCATGTGCAACTGGTCTGAATTTTATAAAGTGATCAACTATTGCAATGAGGTTATTTATTTTGCCCCTGGTGTGCAGTCGAAAGATAATACTTTCACGGATTACCTTTTGTACGGTTATCTTTCTGAAGTTTATTATTTGCGGAGTTTAGCCTATTTTTACCTTGTTCGTATATTCAAGGATGTTCCCCTGGTACTGGACCCATCTTTATCCGATAACAGTAATCTGTATCTCGAAAAGACTGATGGTGACGTGATTCTGGAAAAGATTACGGCTGATCTGAATGAAGCATATAATTGGGCTACAGTAGATGGATATCTTAGTATTTTTGATAATAAAGGCAGAGCGACAAAACCGGCATTTGACGCTTTGCTCGCTGATATTGCTCTTTGGACATTTGATTATCAATCCTGTGTTACTCATTGCGAGAATATTGAGCGTTTTAATAAGTATGAGATTGTACCGGGACAGGAATGGTTTACCATATATTTTCCCGGAAATTCACTCGAGGGTATCTTCGAATTTCAACTGGACGATAACCTGACCCAGAGCAACGGAACCTATGGACTTACTAATTTTAACGCTTTTAATTACTATCCGAGTGAATATGCCCTTGAGCTTTTCGACCCTGAGAATGTAGATGAGTTTGATCTGATCAGGGGATTGGGAAAATCCATTAAGGAGCAGACCGAAGATGTTTTCATCATATGGAAGTATGTTGGTATGTTCGGGGATAACCAGACATCCAGACCAAATTCGATTCAGAATAGCGCCAATTGGATTGTTTACCGGTATTCCGATGTATTTTTGATGAAAGCCGAGGCATTATCCCAACTTGGCCGTTTTGATGAAGCTCTGGCCGCTATTATGGAGGTTAGGGAAGAACGTTCACTCGATTTTCCGGAAAATTTAGTCAACACTCCGGGTCGTTACGAGGATATCATACTCGAAGAACGCGCAAGAGAACTGGCTTTTGAAGGAAAGCGCTGGTTTGACCTGATGAGGATGGGACGCAGAAACAATTACAGCCGCAAAATCGAACTCATTACCATCATGGTGAGAAATGCTCCTTCCACCCAGAAAAGAATTCTTCAGACCAAACTAACCAACCCGCTGAGCTGGTATTTGCCTATCTGGGAGACGGAAATGGAACGAAACAAGAACCTGGTTCAGAATCCATATTATAATTTTTAAACAATGAAGAAAATTCTGATTGTTTTAAGCATAAGTGCAGCTGTCATTGGGTTTTTTGCCTGTGAAAAAGAAAAGATCAAAATCCATTTCAAGGACATTGAAGAAAACAGTATCTATGATTATATTGTTGAAAATCAGGATATGTATTCCAAATTCCTGCGTATTCTCGAAGCTGGTGGACTTGATAAAACTTTAAGTGCATATAATCCGGAGGGTGATGGTTATACCTTATTTTTACCCGATAATGCTGCCATTGACTCTTTTCTGCTTTCAAGTAGCTTTGCCTCCTTTGAGGAGATGCTTGCTGACCTGAATTTTGTATGGTATTTTTGCAGATACCATGTAATCAGTGAGAAATACGATGCAAATGATTTTCCTTTTGGTGCATTTTCAGATCTTACCCTTACGGATGATTATCTGGCTGTGAGTTTCATTAATGAATTCGATACATCATATTACAAAATAAATAACCAGGCTCAGGTAATACAAACAAATTTGGAAATGTCCAATGGGTTCATCCATCGGATAAAAGTAGCATTAATACCTGTGACCACCACTTCCTATGAATGGCTGATGATTCATAGCGGATATTCCATTTTCCGCGATGCTGTTGAAGCCACCGGATTGAACACACTGCTCAGTATCAACCCAAAAGTTACCGGAACAGTATTGCCTTTTACCCTTTTTCTAGAACACGATTCTACCTTCAATAATGCAGGAATTTTTTCGTTCACTGATCTTGTGGAAAAAATAAGCCCTGACAGAGCTGATTTTATAGATCCGTTGAATCCGCTGTACAACTTTGTGGCTTATCATGTGCTAACAGAGAGTTATTTCCTTGAAAACTTTATGCAAAATAGTAACGGCGACAGGCTTAGCACCAATTATGCAACATATTCGGATATACCCCTTCATGTTGATGGCAAAGGCACTGATATCAAAATAAATAATGGAAAGGAGATTCTGGATACCATTGTTCATGACATTGGCGATACGACCTTTATCAATTTCGTCGGATTTAATTATGATGCCAGCAATATCGTTACTCAAAGTGGTGTAATTCATATTATTGACAGGGTATTAAAACAACTGCCACCGTCAAGGGCCGAATTATACATTGAAATCAATGACAGGCCATTGTTTGATGAATTCAATAATGAAACAGGCACTTACCTGGTTGAGGATTCAGCATCATTAAATTCAATAAATTATTCCGGAGCAGACCTAAAGTATGTTAAAATGGATGAATCTGAGGCCCCTGCGGCTCTTTGGAGTTATGATTATATAAATATTACAGGGGACTTCATACTTTCCTATACCACAACAAAAATTGTACAGGGTAGCTACAACGTATACTTACAGGCTGATTTCTTCAATACGGCCAATGCTGTCGTTGAAGTATTTATTGATGGTAAACCGATTGGAGGAACCCTTGACCTGGCGAACGATCCCGACGTGACTGGCACTGCGGATGCTCCCTTTAACTCAAAAGAACTTGGTACGGTGCAGTTCGTAAAATATGAACAACATAAAATAACGATACGGACCCTAATTCCCGGAAACTTTAGTTGGGATTTTATTCGATTTGAACCACTTTAAATTTTAGTTATTATGAATCTCAAGAGCAATATATTGGTATTAACAATCATCATACTGCTTGTTGGTTGTAAGAATGACTGGGATGAACATTATAATTCACCGGTAACAGGCAGTGATGAGAATGTCTGGAATGCCCTTCAACAAAATCCTGAGTTATCCTCATTTGTGAGTTACTTGAAACAGTATCAATACGACACGCTTTTCCTTACAAATAATACATACACACTGTTTGCTCCTACAAATGACGCCATTGCTGAATATCTGGCAGAAGGAGACAGTATTACCGAGGGATTGCTGGCTTATCATGTATCTAAATATTTCGTGCAAACAGCCAGTATTGAGGGCAAGAGGAAAATTCAGACTTTTATGGAAAAATTCTCACTCTTCAATTATCAGACCAATAGTTCATACATAGATGATATTCCTTTAATCCTGGAAAGCCCGGCATATCGGAATGGAAAGTATTTTGTAATTGATCAGGTGGCTAAGCCTAAACCGAATTTATATGAATACATTGCGCTAACCAATCCTGTTTTGAAGGCATATATCGACAGCGAAGATTCCGTAATATTGGATAAGACGTTAAGCACACCCATTGGTTTTGATGAAGACGGGAATACGATTTATGACTCAGTGGTTGAAATAATCAATATGTTTGAAGTGGAATTCTTTAAAATTTCTGAGGAGTTCAGAAACAGGACTGCTACCATAGTATTTCCCAAAAAAGATAATTATGAAGCCGCACTTACAGCGATGGCGCAGGAAATTGGTGCCGGTTATGCCAGCTATGAAGATATCCCAATGGACTGGCAGAATGAAGTGTTGATACCTTACCTGCTCGAACATGGTGTTTTTGAGAATATGGTCGAAAGAGAGGAATTTCTGAAGAAGGCCATTAAGGATACAGTGAGATTGAAAAACATCCTGGGAGACAGTGTGGTTTTAGATTATGAACCCGGGGAAAAGACAATTTGCAGCAACGGTTATGCATATAATTACGCTGACTTTGTAGTGCCTGATACACTTTATAAAGCCGCCGTGAGGTTTGAAGCGGAATGGCTTCTTAAAAATGTTGGTGCGTCATTTGTATGGCACCCGTTTGTTAAGAATATTAGCAGTACTCAATTTGCTCCTTCAAAAACCAGAATCCCCACCCATTCAAATGATACAGTAATATTTGTAAATTTTTATGATGGATATTCAGGAACATACAGCCTGGAGTTCAACGTGGAGAACCTTTTCCCAAGAAAATACCTTGCAGTTTTCCATATTTCTCCTATTTATGGAGGTATCTATGACATCTTTGTGAATGGCCAGTTGGTACGTACGTTTAATTATGGTACTGAGATCTCCGCTTTCAAAGTAGTTAATAGTGTGATTCCAAATAAAAAATATTTTCCAAAGTATGAGTGGACCAAATTTGACTTCTGGGTCGATAATTTGGAGACGTATGGTCAGGCAGTGATCAAGATAATATATAAGGGTCCTGGCACTTCCCTCAGAAATGGTCTGGGCCTTGATTATATCGATTTCATTCCATATTAAAGGACATAAACCAGATTATAACCCTCTACGAATAAAATAATATATTACTAAAAAGCAATTATGATACTGGGTAAAAATAAAACAGGCTTTTTGAAAAGGAATATGCTGCTGTCTGCGGTAATTTTGATGATTTCTTTTTCTGGCTGGGCACAGGATTCAACCATTGTAAAAGGCAGGGTCTTTTCAAACCTCAATAAACCTCTTGCAGATATTTCGGTTAGTATTGTCGGATCATTTGAGATGCCCGTAATTACTAATGAGGCAGGAGAATTTACCTTGTTATCAACTTCTGCTACTGATTGGTTAATATTATCTTCCACGGGGGATTACAAAACGAAACGGGTGAATCTGAATGGTCGTTTGCAACTTGATGTTTTTCTTACGCCAATCGATATACCCTCAGAAGATGACGTTCTGATGATCATGTCAAGGCCATTGAAAAAGAGAGTTATTGCAGCTTCTTTCGCTTCGGTTAACGTGAATGAAATAG
>Ga0066599_100000036_pt1 | contig 16972 bp, 37 predicted proteins | sample InisedmetaG_FD_60065 | JGI IMG/M metagenome (GOLD analysis project Ga0066599, IMG submission 60065) | Freshwater pond sediment microbial communities from the University of Edinburgh, under environmental carbon perturbations - Initial sediment | ecosystem: Environmental > Aquatic > Freshwater >...
TCGCAAGACCACGCTTTGCCTTTGAACTTAAGGTTGTAAGTTGATACTCCATCTTTGACTACTATGAAGTGAGTGTCTGATTCCCGACGCAGATCATAATTAGACACTTGTTAACTCCTTCGCTATAAGATAGGACTTAGTAGTATTTATATCTTTATCCCAATCGACATACTCACAGCAGCTGATCCCTTCGTTCTCACCAACCCATTTATCCATGTCGATGATAGTCTGCCTGAGGTCAAGACCGTGTTGTAGACCTTTCTCAATTAGCTGGAGCAGCGGCATAACATCATCATCGCCTTCATACATATCAGTTAAAGTACTTAATGCACTGTAGGCATCATCAATAAGATCTACACTCATAGTTGAGGTCCTTTCCAAGACACTTCAACTACGTACTCATCATGAACTTGCTGGACTATCTTAAAGCCATAGAACTTACCACAAAGTTCAACTGCTACTTCATCAAGTAATAGCATCTGGCCTAGACTAGTAAGCTCAGGACCAACCTTCTTGAGTCGCGCTTGCCATTCATTAAGTATTTCCTGACCCTTTAAAGTGCAGCCATGAGACTTAAGACAGCAAGGATCAAGACAGTTACCCTTCTCATCAACAAGGCATTCTCCACAGCCCTCACAGAGTTCAGGATAACCCATTCCTGGAAATGGAGTAGACCGTTTTATAAATGCTAAGTCACCCTCAGGAAAGCCTAGATCTCTTGCGCATTGATTACAAAAATCAGCCATTGCGTAAAGCCTCCTTTATTCTGGCATGTAAACAATCATCTTTATGTGGTCCACCATCAGTAAGATACGCATCGCAAAAGAAACAATATGTTTCCATACGACCAGCATATTCAGTCTCATATGCTGGCGCTAACTCAGCAACTTCATGTAAGAGTGCTAATTGGCTACCGATCATAAATGATCCGTCTTTTCTAATACTATGCACCGTTTCAAGGTAATTATATTGAGGGGCATGCGGTATACCTTTTCTTCATATGAATCAGAAGTTAAAACCGGTTTATCCGCAGATCTATGATAGGAGAACTCTACTGACCGCTGAGCAACTTCCATAGTTGAGCAGACAGCTAGGTGTCCGTGTAAAGTATCAGAAACTAAAATTACATCTAACATGGTTAACCCTCCTCTTCTGCAAGTTTATCTAATGCTTGGTCTCTTGTAAGACCAGTCTTCATCAGAGCTTTCAGCCGTTGGTTAAGACCAACATGCGGTGTATACTTACCAGGATGAGTTAACTGAACATTAAAAGCTGCTTTCAATGCTCTATTAAGTTCTTGACGGGTGCCTTTAAACTCTTTAATGAACTTGTCAACCAAAGCCTTTTTATTATCATCGATAGCCATGTTAAAACCTCCAATTTTTCTTATATTATAACCTGTGTGAAAGTAAAAAGATACAAAAAAGTCCACGGATAGTCTTCACCCGTGGACTTATTGCGAGTGACCTTTAACACTCGAGTGTGATCTTGAACACGTCTGTGGTCGTGCAAATCACATGGCCTTCGGATACACTCACACGATGGAACGCCATTAGATCGGGGCGTGTGAGTTCACTTATGCCTGAGGAGGTGCCCCCTGATCCGGCGCACTAATTGAGTAATCATGATAAGTTCTTACTTTAGTTCTTACTACATTTCTAACTGACTTACAGGTCGGACAAGGTGCTTTACTTTCAGCTACATTACCAGCTGACCATGACTTATTACACCTTATACAGGAACAGTTAAACTTTGTCCCTTTATTACCAGCCATACCTTTTCTCCATGATATAAATTAATTATACTATGTGTGAAACTTAAAAGATACACTAAAGTGTTAAGGATGCTAAAGCTGCATTGTACTTAGTATTTAAACGTATTTGTGTTTCTGCATCAAGTCTAGCCAGTCTATCAGGATCAGTATTATCAGCAATATCAAGAAGCTTAACACTATGTGCAAGAGCATTAGCTCTTACTCTTTTATAATAGAGTGGTTTTGGTTCATTCTTACGATGTGATATAGCATCTAAAGCATCGGATACTTCTGGACCAAAGAAAAGACTAACCAGCCAAAGGGCAGTTTCATCTGTATAATCAAGATCACTTGTTTCTGGATGATTAAGCTCTAGGGCTATGTAAAGAATTAGTTTATTACGTTGATCTTCAAGACAGTCATGTAAGTAGGCAAGAATCTTTTTAGAATGAGTATCTGCATTATCTGCTATACGTCTAGGATGATTTATATATGGTTCCCCATTTTTATCTAATTGATCTCTATGACAAAACTCTGCACATGCAATGGCTTGTCTTAACATTCTTCCATTATAGAACATAACATTCTCCGGTGATTGTAGTTTACACACTTTTCCTGACCCCATGGGAGCGTGTGTGACTCGGTGAGCTACGTTGTCAGTCAACGCTTATGAGTTACTAAGCCGATCCTCATAAGACTTCACTTCGGTTGAACAAGATGTTATGCTGGAGTCACTCATATCCAGCTACCCGTTTCATAGATAACCCTCAGCTGACACGAATTCCACGTGCCTAATCAGACAAAGGAGTACGGTATTTTTATTTATTAATCGATACCTAGGTCAAGCTTGTTAATTCAAGTAATGATGCCCCGTGTTGCATCTCCCTAGGTAGGTCGCAGCCCGAATTCGATCGACCTGGCACGGTAACCGCAGACAATCTACGGCTTTTGGGCAGCCAATATCCGGATGTTAACCCGTCATCACAGCTGTGGTCCCAAACTGTTAAGCGTCAAGCATAATATGCACATGACCTTCACGATCAAGACACTTTACGCGTTCATCACATCCCAAAAGAGCTGGATCACCTTGCTTACGAATTGCCCATCCGTTACTGGTTCCACACGGATTGGCGGCGTTAACAAACCTGAGCACTTGCTTATCAGAAAAATTTTCTGGTACACATACTTGACAGTCTAAAACACCTCGTTTTGTGATTTCTGCTGACATAAAAGCTCCTTTACTTTATTATTTCGCTCTCTACGAAGTTTATCTATGAAATTAGACTGTTCTTGGTTAAAAAGTATATATCCACATGCAGGACATTCCTCACATGGAACTGTACCTACACATTCAATATGGGTCTCACCTTCAACCATGTCGGCTTCAAAGCACCCTGTACAGATCATATTCATTCCTTTTAGGCTCCTAGAGGCATTGCAGGCTACCTTTCGGATGTGACTCCATACCTTTGGGCGCGCGTACCCATTTATTTATACCCAATCGGTGCGGGCTCGAGGACTGTACGCGACTCACTGTCTCTGCATGGTATGGACAATTTGGTGGGTCCTCAGTGATTCGAACACTGGACCGCTCGGTTATGAGCCGAGAGCTCTAACCAACTGAGCTAAGGACCCTGAATGTTGCCACGTCTGGGGCTCGAACCCAGTGTTAACCTCCGGAAGGCTTACGGTTTCCCTGTACAGTGATACCCATATCCGTGACATAAAATGGTGGAGGTGGCGGGAATCGAACCCGCGTCCAAAGAACCTTCAGCAACAACGTTTACGCTCATAGGACAGTATTAATTTAAACATTCTGCACCGCCCCGGTCCCGGCTGGCAGACGTCGTGATAGATTACTATCATTTTGTGGCCCAACCTACAGTTTACTTCTGTTGATAGGCGAAGAGTTACAGATGGCCATCGACTCTACTCTTTACCCCACACGGAAGTCCTAAGACCCCGGAATTGTGCTTCTTAAGCGGCAGCCGCACCTGCGAACAGGTAAGAATCTGCAGCGAAGAAGCCTTTGATGCGATCGATTGCGTTGGCAATTGAATTGTGATGGACTAGGCCAACCATCATACCTTGAGCGTGGTCCCTGCTTATCTTTCCCTGTCGAAACCTTTACACCCCCATAACTATGACTTAACCTTTAAATTTTTAGGAAGCTTGCTATTAACCCAGTCTAAAGCTTTATCAGGTATTAGACCTCTTATAAAGATTATACTGGCACCTAAGGCTGATAAAATCTTATATGTTATGTACCAACATTTTTTCTGCTCAATATTGGTTAAATAAGATGTAGCTTTAAGATATACAGATCTATCTCTTACACCAAAATAAGTTGAACCATTGCCCTGCCATATGAAGACCGCAAAATCAAGTTCAGTTCTAAAATATGCTCTAAACTTAATGGCAAACGGTACACATTTTTCTGTATACTTAAACTCTGTCAAGTCATCATATAGACCAATAATTGGTAATACTTTCTTACCTTTGTACAATGCCATAACCATGAATGGCGAAATGGCTATATTAAGATAATTTATAACTGTACTAAGCCTTCCTAGCTCAGTTAGGAAATAAATATCTAACATATACCAATCATAGTTAGAGGAGCAAAGTCGTTTAGACTGCTCTACACAAGCTATTGCCAACGGCTTGCTAGTGCAAGACCTGAAATAACTTATTTTCTTATCTTGCTCTTCTATTGAAATTTTGTTATAATCTGGCTCATCATATAAATAATAGGCTAATATGTTATCATGGTCTAAATACTCACCATGATATATACATTTAAGACCAAAAGATCCCATTTTATCTAGTTCAGATAAACTAAATGAGCCTATTACAGTATCAAAGCCGAAAAAGGCTATTTCAGCTAAGTCAGCACCAGTACTTGCATATACAGCTTTCATACGAGCTCCTTTAATTATTTGATGGACACAGGCAACTCAGCAACGAGCTTAGGCAACCCTCGTCAGGGTGAAGACGTCTAAGCTACAAGCAGTTATGCCTGTGCCCACCAAATAATTAACTAGATAGGCGAGATAAATACTCTTGTATAACATAACAAGTTTCATCACTATTATCAGGCTTAAAGTAGCAGTATTGATAATCATCAACTTTTACTACCGTGCCATCACCTCGTGACTGGTGCCTTGCACGCATACCTTCATGTACTCCCCCAAACGGCAATGCCATAACTTCTCCTTATCTATTCCAGGATACCCACTTGTCGTAGCAGGCTGTATGTACTCTCTCCCAACCAGTTTGTGTAAATACTGGTACACTTTCTTGGTTAGGAAATATGCTTAGATCACACACTACACAGGCTGAGGACGCTACCTCGTTGGGAATCTTGCCTAGGCCATTATTCTGATCCAGATCTTGCTCCACTTGAAGTCCCCCAATCACCTGCGTAATGTGCTATTGCTGGAGTCGGTTTGTATCCAGCTACCTGCCCACGAGGCCAATCCTATAAGGTGCATGACCACCCCAAGACTTTAACCTGGCAGTATTTCTTAAGTCACCTAGCTGATACCCACGGCAGCTGTTCTCAGCTCTTTACTCATTCCGCTTTGTCATTTTTCCGGACAATTATACGGCACTAGGTAACTTATCTTTTAAGCAGAAATCTTAGCTCCTGGTGACTATCACAAGGGCGTCTCCACCAAGACTGGCGTCCCAGCTTCATTGACTCGTCACTATCCTGGACAGGCTACTAAAACTTGTCGACTACTTGTGTACCGGCCGGGTGTATGAACCGAGCTCCTCAACGCCGACGCCGCGGTACGATCCGCGAAGGTCCAAGGCGGGACCTGATGGCAGTGGCGGGAACATTTAACCCGCCGAGGCAGCACTTTAGGTAACATACGATGGTACACTTCATCTATCTGCTTAAGCTGGTGCCCAGAGCCGGAATCGAACCGGCACAACATTCCTGTCGAGGGATTTTAAGTCCCTTGCGTCTACCAGTTCCGCCATCCGGGCATTAATTATTTGTGCATTACTGACAAGAGATCCATGTAACCACACTCTGGACATACATCAACTGACTGATGCTCATAGTGTTCTGTCTTCATACTAGCTTTGCACCTTGGACAGTTCATTTATTTAGCTCCCGTACTTTCCGTCTGAGAACATAGAGATCAGCTGCTACCTGACAGGCCCAAAGAGAAGGATAATATTTTGATTTAAAATACCAAACATTGTGTCCTAAATGGTACACATTACCAACATTAATACTTTTCTCTCTATCGTAAGCATGAAACTCATATTGGTGCTTACTAGCGGGAAATACTCTTACGCGAACCGTATAAAAGTTAGTCGGTTGACCACAAACTGCATACCTTGTATTAGTGGTTTCAATGATGCCCTTATCAATGAAATTCTTCATTACTGTAGAGGACCATATCTGCTTACTATCAGTAGGTGTACCTTCAAGACAGACAATAAAGCCTTTAAGTGTCTTGCGAAAGCCAAGACACCAATCAGTCATTTTAACTTCACGCTTAGACATACTACCCCCAAACAAGATCTTGCGGACGTGTACCGGCAGTAGAACCATCGACATACGAAACAAAGACATAAGTGTCATTAAAAGATTTAATTGTACCCCTTATACAGTCCTTATGAGAAAGATCACCGTGTGCATAAGATGGAACATATGTAACCCAAGAACCTACATGTTCGTCTAGTAGCATAAAGTCTTCAATCTGCATAATTTCTCCAAGATATTCTACCTAGTGTTCTTTTAATTATCCCAGTCATCATAATCAGGGCCTGGATCATATTCTTCAGCTGGTTGATCTAAATACTTCTGAATAGTCTCTTCTTCTACGCGGTCTGCTAACCTGGCAATGTCTTCCTCGGACATAGGATATTCGAACATCCAACATGCCGTGTATACAGCATCATACATGTTGTAAAATGGCCCATAGTCAGCGAATTCAGCTTCATCAGGTGTCGCGGGCCAACAATTCTCTGGAAGACCAGTGATGCAGCCAGGATCACCTTTATGAAAAGACATATTGGCTTCAAATTCAAACTCCCCATCGTTGGGCAATAAAATATAGACATTCATAAAACCCCCATGATTTAATTAATTATACATCATGTGAAGTTTTTTGTATACCAGTTATTCTCCAAAAGCTGCAAGTTCTTTCTCATAACATTTAGGACAAACAGTATGGCTAACTTGATCATCATATTTTCCAAACTTCTTAACTTTACCGCACCAAGCACAGCATGATATCATAGCTTCTACTTCATCTAACTTTTGAAGTATTCGCGTTACTTCTCGCCATGTTATAATGTATAGAAAAATTACCGCTGATAGATGAATATAGAACATAACATCATTGTTATGTGTTAGTATTATAAAAAGAACCATTACTATGTAACCTAACTGAATATGTAACCATAAATCATTCTTTGATGAACTTATACCGCGGATCTTCCAGATTAAACCCGCTCCGCATAACATCGCGAACATGTTGTAAGTTTTTCTTAACATTAGTCACCTTTTCTGTGTCGTATAGAAAATTTAGAGCTCTTTTGTACGAAGACCAAAAATGTCTAACTACTGGTAAATCCTTATTACGCATTACCCAAAATCTTTCCTCTACTGTAAGTCCTATAGCTGTTTCAAGCTGATGTTGTGCAAGCTCTAGACTCCATGCTGGCTGGGTCATTATGACCTCCATTCTTAAGATAAATTGTTAATAGGAGATCTACAAACTCAGATATAGAGTATAAGCCTCTTACCTTATTTAGTAGTTCTTTTTGTTCTGCTGTAGTCCTAAAACTTACTACCTCATACCTAGGATTTGATTTTATTTTTCCAGACATTTATCCCACCATTATCCATTGGTCTGTAGTATCTATAATAGTATAGCTCACCTCATTAATGTCTGAGAATGCCCCACCAGTATATCTTACTGCAGCCTCTATTTTTTCATAGTGGTGCCCATTAAAAGGACCTGTGTATGGAATCCAAGGACCACCATTAATACGATACACGGTAACATCAGTTATTAAGTAGTTAACTGTCTTTATTGCCTCTATATTACCAGATATATCAATACCTCTATATCTTACCTCAGAGTCTTCTGCAAGCATAAAAGGTATAGAATATACTTGCCATGGGCCGTTATTTACTGAGTATTGTACTACAGATGACTCGTTAGGAGTTAAAGTAATATTTTGAATACCACTGTATAGTCCAGGAAGAGGACTTATAGATGTAATTGGTGCTATATTATCTATAACATAACTAGCTGCTTTTGTTACTTCTCTATTACCAGCAGAATCAATAGAATAATACTCAATTATTGAATCAGTTAAAATAGTAAATGGTGTAGAATATACTTGCTCTATACCTCCATTTAAGGTATAATAAATCGCGCTACCTAGTTCATTACTACTTAAAGTAATATTCTGTACAGTTTTATAAAAACCAGGGTTAGGCTTAATTGTAGTAACTGGAGATACTAAATCAAAAGTATAACTTGTTGTTTTAACAGACTCAATATTGCCTATAGTGTCTGTTGCATAGTATGAAATTATGGCATCTGTACTAAGTAAAAAAGGTGCAGTATATATTTGGTAAGCTCCATTGCCTATTTTATACCTAATAATACTAGTTTCATCTGAAATAAGAATAACTTCAAGTATAGAATTATATAAACCTGCTGGATGATTAATAGTTGTTGTTGGGGCTATAGCATCTATTATATACGTAAGTGTGGTTTTTTCACCTATATTACCACCTTGGTCTACTCCCCAGTATTCAACCACTGTATTTTCACTCATTGTAATCGGCACAGTATATATCTGTTCAACTCCACCATTAAGTGTAAACTTAATGGTGGAATTATCAGATACTGTAAAGCTTAGAGTTTGAATAGAAGTATACTCGCCTGGGGCTGGTAGTACCTCTATTAAACCTGAGCTTGAAAAGAGCCCTAATAGTGATAATAACATTATAAATCCTTATATTGGTGATACTGAAATATTGCATGCAAAATCATTAGGATCAGCCCCAGAATACAATAAATCTGTGCATATAAAATCTAATGTTATAGCTCCACAGGTATTAATAACTGTAGCGTATCTATATCCATATCCTCCTGAGTTCATAACTTTATCATTAGTATGTAGATTATCAATTACTATTGGTTCTAAAATACCTATTGGCCATGGTTGACGTAAATATCTATGTAAACCAGGACCAGCCTCAGCAGCTATAGCTGGGTTTAGATTAACATCAACTGCAAATGGATGAATAATTATTTTTGTTAATGTCTCTGGAACTGAAGAACTAATTATTAAATTAACTAATGCTCTTGAGCTGTCTCGTAAATCAGAAAAAAGTTTAGTACCATTAGAGGGACCATAGCCTGAAAAATTTACATAGCCTGTATTAGGTAATGTTCTACCTGTAGTATCAACTTTAATATACGGATACCAACTACCACCGCCTAATAGAGTGAGTGGCATAGTTGATCCATCTTCCTTTATTGGAAGTAACCTACATAATACGTTACTTAAATTAGCCTCTAAAGATAAATCAACAATGCTTCTAAATCGTACTACAGGGGTAGTACTTTCATCTGATATCTCAACTGTTAAAGTATTCCCAGTTATAGCTATTCTATATGTTGTAAATTCTAAGTCATCATCTGTATTAGGACTTTCACCCAAAAACTTAATTGGCATAATTGGCCATACAGAGGCGGCGACAGTATCTGGTGTGCTAGTTCTCCCATCTGTATATGTACCTGAGTCATTAACTATTTTTATCGTAGTACTTGTTATAGTTATATCTGGCTCAAACCACATGTTATTGTATCTATGAAAATACGGAATATCAGACGCATTTCTAATGATACCATTAAACAGTGTGGCTGGTAAAGCTCTTGGTGCAGTATGTACAATCTGAATATTAGCATCCTGAGAAGAAGCCTTAACTGCTGCAATACCTGTTCCAACTCCAAGTGTAGGAACTTTTATATCTCTATCACCGATCATAATGTACTCCTTAAATATTTGTAGTTAAAATTACTTGAAATGTAGGTGTTTGATATACAGATAACGGTGTTGGACTAATGCCAACAGTATTAGCGTTAGGGTCTATAGTATAGTTGACAGTTACTGTGGGGTATGTTCTACCTTCAGACACCCCATAGTACTGAACTATAGTATTTTCAGTTATAACTAGTGGTACAGAATATTCTATCTCAGGTCCACCATTAAGTGTATAAAATACTTGACCAACCTTACTTAAAGTAAAAGTAAGCCTTGCCTGCCTATAAGTACCAGCTGGTGGAGAACATGTAACTACCAATGGATTTAGGTCTATAACATAGTTTCTGGCCTGAACGTCCTCTACATTACCAGCTGTATCAACTGACCAATACTCTAGAGTAACATCAGTATCAAAATGTAAAGGAGTACTATAAACTGTATCTATGCCACCGTTAATAGTATAATGTATTACTGCTTCTTCATTAACTGATAGTGTTATGTCTTGTGCAGTAGTGTAGTAGCCAGCTGCTAGGCTATTAGAGGTAATAGGTTTTGTTGTATCTGGAATATATGCAACACCATTAATAAATATATTACCACTTGTAGCCGGGCCCATACCAGTAATGGTTAGACCATTTGTCATATAAGGGGTAAAATCATCTATACGAATAACATCTAACATTGTTTGTGGCTGATACCTAAGTGTACTATATGTACCTGGTACAGAGACATTGTCACAACCAGCTAAATGCACTGCTTTTGGCTTATTTACTGCGGTATCATCAAATTTAATAAATATAGCTGTAAAAAGTTCAGCGGCTACCGCATTAGCTAAATTATTTTGCATATTGGTATTATTCCAATATGGCATAGGCTTACAACCGGCAGGACCGTAGCTCGTATTTTCAAGACCCCAAACACCATCATTACCAGGATTACCTAACTGCATATTAGTATCTAATACTGGTACAGATATAGTATTAGAGGGATCAGCTATTTGATTAACATGTCCTTCTATAGCGAATTCATTTGTCCAGCTAGTCGGCCACATACCCGGGTCATATATAAACATATTCCATCTAGTCTGAAATGGTAAAGGTACATTACCACCATCATCCATAAGTCTAAGATTAGTTATTTTAACATCAGTAGTGGCACCAGGAGTATGGGTCTTAATTTTAAGACCCCAAAATCTTCTAGTTGGTAAAGTAAAGTATGCCGGTATCTCTTTAGTAACAATTATTGTGCCACCAGCACCAGTATCTGTAAAGTTTGCAAGAGAGAACCAAATATTACCGTCAGTAGAACCTTCAACTTCAGTAGGGGTTGTTGCTCTATAGTTAATAGTTACACGGCGTACATCAACTATATCACCAAAGTCTAACTTTGAAGCAGCTATATAACCATTAGCCCTATAGTAGGCATCGTACCCACTAGGGTATATATACCAGTAGTTTGAATACTCAATATTTCCATTAAAGGCTAATTCAGGATCATAAGTACCAGTCTGTGGACCAGCTTGATAGTGTACTCTAGAAGCATTTTGAGTAATATCTACATAGTTTTCATTAAAAATGGATACTTCTCTAATAAGACCGTAGCCGTCTCCATTTTCATTCCCATATCTTAATCTTAGGTATCTAAGTCTCATATTGTTTTAACTAACCTCTGAACTTTTGTAGCATATCCAGGAGTTCTCCCGGAGTAATAGACTAGTGTCTTATGAGGATCGTGTTTTGCATCTATTGCATGTATATTATAAACTCTAACAGCTGCATTTAGGTTAACTTCAGGGTTCTTGAGTGAACCTTTTATTTTAAGAATTCTTTTCCAGCTAGGCATTACCTGCCAAGCTCCAGTAGCTCCAGCTGAAGATACAGCGTTTGCATCTCCACGACTCTCAGGGACTATAATAGCCGCAAATACCTTCTTTTGTTCATCAGGCATTGGATGCTTAATAATTAACTTTGCGTAGTATTCTGAACGTTTTACTTTATGTTTTTTAAGAAATTTTTCAATTCTATCATGTAAAGGGCTAAGCTGTGGCTTTTGTGTCATTACTAGATATTCTAATTGAATGGTTACATCTTCAGTGTGTGCAGTTGTAGCTACTAACCCTAGGGCCAGCGTCAGTATGAGCATACGTCGTCTCATGTGGCGTCTCCTTTGCAGTTTAGTATCCCTTGACTGTAATTAAGGAATATTGATCAATGTATGATCTAGTGTTATTAATTGGCCTTTATATACTACTTGCCCTCCTTTCTTAACGCTGTTTCAGGCCGACGGAAACTACGTGACTTTAGGTCACTTTCGGTAAACTTACTTATTGTTTACGAAACACACAAAATTCGACACGTAATGCGAAGAACTCTAGCTCATTTCGTAGATTCTTAACTAGATAACCGTCCTCATACGTACCAGTTATTACTCCATGGTCACCAACCTCCGCCATCACTTTATCTTCGTCGCTATCGAGAAGACGGTTAGGAAAGCAGATATTCACACCAGGTTTAATCTCTTCAGGTAAAGCTTTAACGGCAGCTAATAGACAATCAGCTAATGACATTTCTGGATCATGAGTAAATGTACAAATATCCTCTCTGTTTACCCGTAAGAGGTACTTATGAGGACCAGTCTCCCTCGGATTATTGTCTACATTTTCAATGGTAATCATTATATTCACACAATCCTGTAACGATATTAAGAAAAATACATGTCCATACTATTCTAGTGTCGTCAAGAATAAAGCAATCTTTATCAATTGGACACTTCGGACAGTCTAGACACTCATTGATATTCATTGCAGAAACTTTATAAAAAGACTTACACCTGAAATAGTAACAGATACTGTACAGCATGCAGCACCAGCAATAGAATATCTTATAGCTTTAATCTCTTCTGAACGACAATTAGCACTATGGTAGCCTGTATAGCCTTTAATTACAGATATAAAACCTGGAATAAGAAAGCTAAGAGCTATAATTATGGCGTATTTATTCATTACGAACCTACCTTGGCGCCATCTCGCCACTCAAACTCTTCAACAGGAAGATGTTTTCCACAGTTTACACAGAATGTGCTACCATAGAATTTAGGATCACGAGCATAAGTCTCAGCAATTGTCTGATTCATTATAGTTTCTGCACCACAACCGCTATTCAATTGCTCTTTAGTCCAGAATCTGCCTGTAACTGCAGACGTTTCACTCTCTGGGTAAACTTCAAAAAGTATATACCCAAATTTGTCATACCGCTCATGCTCTTCTTCTGTAAGTTCACGAGTAGGAAACTTAGGTTTTATACCTACATGAGTATACTTCCTACGCACAGGACGAATAAAACCCTTACCTAGCTCCTCATCAGAGAGAACTAAGTAGATTTTATTCTGTCCATAATCACCTACTTCATTTAATTCTGGATTATTCTTGTCCGTTGTCAGTCCCACCTGGCACCTCCTCAGGAATATCTACTAATAAACACCAAAACCAGATGCCAGGACCAGCATTAACTGCAGCAAGAGCATTACCAATAAGTATCATTAGCTCTTGATCACAGTCAATCCACTCCCATTTTTCTTCGACTTGTCTAGCTACATGAACGCTATGGCGTATGTCTTCACTAGTTCCATCAGGAAAAGGTGGTGTTGGTACATACAATACAGCAATAGCATCTTCTCTAGGACGATCTGGGCCTTCAATTATACACGCTCTAAGCATTGTGCTCCTCCGTAAGTGCTTGTATTAGACCTAACTCATCTTTACGTGTTAGATATTTTGTTTTACCTGCTTTTAAAACTTTAAGAGCGTATTCTAATCCATGCTCTTTAACAAAGTTTCTCCACCAAGGGAGATAATTCTTAACTAGAGCTCTTTGGGTATAATCCTTACCCTTCATAGATTACCTCTACATTGTGCATTAAGGCTAAACCAGTTAAGACATATCTTTCTGCTTCAGTGTCATTAACATACTCTTTACCTTGAAGATGCTTTAACATAACACGATCTTCTACTTCTTTTGGTCTCCATATATCACCATCAGTATATTTATGCTTCACAAGCTTGAGTCGCACTTAGGACCCCTTAACAATAGGATTTTGGTCTTTAGGTTTACTAAATAAAACTATCCCACTAAGATACTCTTGGTATTCTTCAAGCAGTGCACAAGTCTCCATGCACGGCCATTTCGGGCATTTTCTGCACGGCGACGATTTTACCGAACAGGTCACCAGAGATAAAGCGCTTTTTGAAACCTTCATGTGTGCTCCTGATAGGTCTCTGTTGGACCAAAAAGTGTGGATAGAATTCACGTAAATCATTACCGGTTAAGTCTTCAGGTCTACGACCAAAATGCTCAACAAACAATACAGGATCCTGTAAGAAGTCGTCTTGCAAAGCTGACCTTATTTCTGAATAACCTTGCTGCTCATAAAACACTCTAAGTTCCCTTAAATCATCCACAAGTAACTCCTTCTCTAGCTAAGATATAATTTCCAATACCATTTTTACAATGGTAGTTTGCACATGGGGTATCGGGGTACCATGATCTATCATGGATGGCGCAGACATGGCTGCCAACCTCACCTTGAAGGTATTTACATGGCTCCCCATCCCCGTCCTTGAACTCTATGTTATCTTCACTAATACCTTTATCAGGATCACTTACTATAATAACCATCATATACTTGCAGCAGTAACCACATCTAACGCAAGGATTTTCTGATGTCATAGATATCCTCTTCAAGTTTTAATAATTTACAAGGATTACTAGTTACGGCCTTGGCGGCTTTATACTCTCTGGATTTACAAACTAAACACCTTTCACGTTCTCCACCATGTAAGGTAATATCTTTGCAAACCATACAAAATAGTTTTACTGCCATTTCATACCTTCAGTATCACCATCAATATAGTAGCTAACATCTGGCCACTTACTATTCCATCTCGATATAGCTTCTTGTATGGCTCTAGCGGGTCTACTCTGTACCTCACTAATAGCCTCTCTAAAGCACTTTAAACAACTTAACTCTACAAAGTATGTACCTGAGGCAATGGTCTTAATCTCTATATTTAGTTCCGACTCTTTACAATTCGGACATTCCTTAGCTCCCAGTCTTTGAGGGGACATCTCTATTTGATGATTTACCGATGCCTTACTCTTTGGGGGCATACATAGACACCATATGTAGAACATGATAGGTTTCTCCACCATGTACTAACAATTCCTCAAAAAGGTTTATATACTTTACCATAATAGTTCTAATACCACTCTTGTCAGATACAGTTATAGAATCATCCCAATTAAAATACTTTACTGTGATAGCGCTCGGCACAGTAATAATATTATCAACAATGGCGTACGTCGGCAGTAATGTAAGTTTAGCCATCATCATATCGCAACTCCTATTGAGCTTCAGCTCTGGTTGGGACGACCTGTTGGCATCGGAATCCATCCCTTTACTTCGAAGCAAAAATCACACCAGTCATGTTTAGGCATTCCACATACATGATTCATTTGATCTAATTGTGAATAAAATCCTGCTTCTACTGTGCCATCTTCATCAATAACTATTACATCTTGATTAGGTATTGGCAATTGTACTTCTGGACTTGTCCATGTAAGCTTCCGCTTAAGACCAGGAAGCATGCTAAGGATACCATTTAAATGACCATCAAGTCCTGCAGGTCCTAAACGTTCCTTTTCAGTGCGACAGACTTTTTCTATATAGTCTAACTCTTCCATTAGTCTAACTTCTTCGATGCTTCTTCATACAACGCATCCCAAGTACATTCAGTTGGATTCTTATCGTACCTAGAACGACGGAACCTAGGATGGCGAAGAGTATAACCAACCGGAGAATCTGGCTTCTCTTGAAGTCCATTATGTCTGATCTCAATACACTGACCCGCATTTTTCATATGCTCCTGTGGAGTTTGAAGTCCTGCCATACCATCACGAATTCCTGATACCCAACCAACGGGCACTAAGTCTCCATCAAAGTATACTCCAATCTCCAACGATGCTGCTAATCCAAGCATTTGGCCAGTTTTACCTTCTTCACCTTCTTTTGACACCCCAGTGTATACAACGTCTGCAGGCCAATCACGTTTTACTTTATACCAGTTTCGTGGGCCATTATACGCTTGTTGAGGATCTTTAAGGATAAGACCTTCACCGCCATCCTCACCAATCTCTCTGAATGGGTCAGTAATAAAGTAAAATAATTCTTCACGGTCTTTCGTTGTAAGATTGCTCCATGCAGGCATAAGAATAATCCCAGATTCGGGATTTACTTTCTCAAGAAGCCCTGCTAAGAACTTACGACGGGCAATCTGTGGATTAGACCGTATATCCCGGGCCTGGTACCGAGTGATATCAAACGTATACGCCCATATGAGACCGAGCTCTTCCTGTTTTCTTACCGCCTCAGCCCCTAGACTACCCATGATGCTTACCGTTTTACCAACATGTGGATATATAGGTAAGGCACCTTCAAATTTGTCTTTTAACCATAACAAATGAGGATGTCTCGGCTCCATGAGTTTATCCCAGAACTTGCCAGGAAGATCACGAAGGATAAGATCACCAGAAGAGACAAATTCAGTATCAAACATACTCTGTGGAGGCAATTCGCCATTGTTAGAGATATGTGGTACCCGATCAGTCTTTTCAACCATTCTACCAGTTACTTCACTTAAGCGGCGTGAGGTCACCCCGTGTAGGAAGGGTCCTCCACAATGTGTCTGTATGGTATATCTCTCACCATCTATCTTCTGTTCGTCATAACACCCAGCTGGTGCACTTTTAATTTCATCAATAGTTAATTTCTTTTTCGCCCGAGCTGGTTGAAACTGTATCAGAGGTCTGATATGGTTAAACATTAATAATCTCCTTTTGGAAAAATAGAATACAAAAATATCAATAATAGAAATGCAAGTGTATATAACCTGTATCTAGATTTTTTACTCTCCACTCCAGAACCATACCCGAATAGAAATATAATACTTATCATCAAGACAGAACATATAATAACTATATCTTCATTATAGAATAGCATCGAGGTCAATCCCCAATTCCGTGAGTGAATGTGCTTTGCTAGTGAATAAAGAGCCTACTGGTTTAGGCGATAACTCTGCACCTTGATACAGAAGATTATACGCCGTAGCATGTGGTACTACTTTGGTGATAT
>Ga0066599_100000037_pt1 | contig 16895 bp, 40 predicted proteins | sample InisedmetaG_FD_60065 | JGI IMG/M metagenome (GOLD analysis project Ga0066599, IMG submission 60065) | Freshwater pond sediment microbial communities from the University of Edinburgh, under environmental carbon perturbations - Initial sediment | ecosystem: Environmental > Aquatic > Freshwater >...
AGAGGAGACTTGAACTCCTATACCTTGCGGTGCCAGATCCTAAGTCTGGTGCGTCTGCCATTCCGCCACTCTCGCTTAATGTGATTTAATAGTTACTAAATTAATTTTCACTACTTGATCTTTGTGTGTTCTACATGTGTTAAGAATCATTTCTTTTAATAAATCTACTGTAACAGCTTTAGTTACCTCTATTAAAATAGTTCTAACTACTGGTACTATAATAGCTGGTAATGCTTTTGGCTTAAGAGGACCATATGGAGTTTCAGTAGATTCTACATATTTTATGTCCTCGTTGATTATACAGAAAATAGTTCCTGCATCTTCATTATAAGTACAAGCAGCTGTTAGTTCAGCTAATACTGGTGTAGTAAAACATAATATTATTATTAAACTTAAAAGTAAGTTTTTCATTTTAACTTCCTATTTTTTAACTCTTCAGTTATAACTTTAAGCTCTATCACAGCTTGATTGTAACGTTGAACTAAAGCGCAGGTTTTATCATCTATCCTATCCATCTTTTTAGACAAATAGTTAACCCTTAAAAACAAAGAAAAAACTATTAAGACTAGACCTACTATTACAAGAGTCATAATTAATCCTAAAAAGTTTCTTGATATATATAATGGTTTACTTCTGAGTACTTACCATTCTCTAGAATATAAGCCAGAGCATCAACAACTAGTACTTTAGGCTCTAGTGTAAGATCAACATAGATTGTTCTAAACGGTTCACCTTGGCTATTGTGTAAAATAACTTCTGATAAATGATTAGTATCATTTGATAGTGGTCTATTAGCTAACATGTACTATTTCCTTTATATCGCGTTTAACTGATATTGTTATATTCTGCGTGGCTTGTACGTCATCTGGGAGGCGTTTAAATACTGTATGATTATATACTTGACCACAGCTTTCACATGATAACGCAGGATGCAAATCAAATAATAGCTTGAATGAATTTTGTCCACAGTTAGCACATTTCTTTACTCTAAGCATAACTGCTCCATTTAATTTGGTCGGCCCTACTCGATTAGACCGTGGCAACCTTTTACATCGAGCTACACCCTGTCCGATGAGGTGGGCGTTACAGGTTGTGCTACGCGACGCACGCGTTATGGAGCCCTGTATCCGATTCGAACGGATCACCTGCTCATTACAAGTGAGCTGCTCTACCGAATGAGCTAACAGGGCGGATTAAAAAAGACCCAGACCTTGGGGGGAAATCAGGTCTGGGCCACTGGAGCAGACTGGGCCTCTCCGGGCTGCTCCACAACTAGGCTTTGGGTGGTAACTACTGTAACGTTTTTATTCTCTTCTGCCATTACAAATGCTGTAAATGGTGTACCTAAACCATTGGCTGGTCTATTTTGAAGTGCAAATTGAAAGGTTTTGGTGCTAAGTCCAATTGGGATAGCATGCTCATTGATTTCAGCATTGTTATGGTCAATCATTTTGCCCATTGCTTTGCCACAAACACAACGAGTTACTTTTTTACGAAGGGTTTTCATATCTTGACAGGTTGGACAATAGATAAACTTATTCACGGACGGTCCCTCCACTGAGCCATAACATAATTTACACCATCAGTTATTGCAGCTTTAGAGTAACCTTTATTTAAAAGATCACGAAAAATTTGTGATGCTTTCATTTCAAAGAAAGATAATAGTAATCTATCGTCTGCTGTCTGTAAGAATTCTTTTTCAAAAAACACTTTTTCATTATCCATAATAGACCCCGTTTAAAAATATCATAAATATAGAATATTATACTTCATGTGGTAATAATTGTAAACAAATTATTACCATAGAATAAAATTAATTTCTAAATCATACTATTAAATTGCTCTGAATTCTACTTCTTGATCTGAACATTCACCATCTTCAGTTATCTTTATACGGTCTAATTGACATTTACCCTCTTCTTTTTCATCCCAATAAACACAATTTTTATTAATACATACAGCCCAAGGCATAGACCCTCCTAGTCTAATATCCAGTATAACCATCTGGTGTAGCTCTAAGTAGTTTAAATCTATTATAGCCTAACGATGTTAGAGCTGATAAGTCAAAGTCTACTACCCCAAGACTATCTCTAGGTACAGTATACTTAGAACAACTTATATCAGTATTTAATAAACTAAACCCGTCAAATTTATTCTGCTTAGAGATTTGTCTATAGCATATTTTAGATGGACAGTTTAATGCACAACCACTATTGGCGAATAAAGTTATTTTACTTTTAGGTTCTAGTTCAGATAAAAAATTTAAGTCTTGACTAAAGTGCATAGGAAGTATAACAGTATCATATAGTGTTAAGGCTTTAGTTATCTTGTCTTGAGTATTTATATTTTTTATAACACTAGCTTCCCTGCTATAGTAGGGAAAATCTACTTTTATACGTTCAGCAAGACTATCTTCAGTTATTATTACTGAGTTACCTTTTCTATGGTATTTGTCTAAAAAAGGTATAGATAGTTTATACTCATAATCTGATACAAAATGATTTGTTAATGGTAGCCTAAGTCCAATACTATTAGCATACATTATAGATATATCTAGATCACTTAATTGTCTACCACTAAATGGACGTCCGCCATAAAAAGGTGAATACTCTACAAAACCAAATAAACTATCAATTTGGTCTAGTGGTATTAGTTTAAAGTTATCATCTAAAAATTGTAATACTGGCTTATCAACTAATTTACCACGCACAGATATAGTATATATCATTTAGAAATTATCCTTTACAAAGTCAGGATCAGCTTTATGTTTATCCCGAGCTTCACTATTTCTAATACGTGATTTTGTTTGGAGTATTTTTATTATTTCTTCTTTTACTAGAGGTTTATTTTCATACTCAGGTAATAAATTTTTTAGTTGAGCTTCACTCATCTCATATAGTGTTTGACCACCTATTCGTATTATCATATTAACCTCAAAAAGTTACTGTAGTTGAAGACCAAACACCACCGCTAAAGTTATTTTCTACAGGATCAGCATTAAATTTATACTCTCTAGCTATTTTTAGCGCATTTTCTATATTTTCTATCTTAGTTCTATTAGTCGTCATAGCGTGTTCGGCAGCTGTTATATGGCCTGTAATCATATTAGCTAGAACATTATCTTCACGATAACATTCTAGTCTTGCTAATATACCCCTACCTACGTTTATATCATGCTCAATGGTAGCTACTTGATTTTGTAGCTGTATTTTTGACTCTAGTAAAATACCTTTAGTTCTATCTATAAGATCTGTCTTTAGAGGATCTCTTGCTCTACCTAATGCTGCCTGAAATGCAGCCATAAATTCAGCCATGGCCTGAGAATGTTCTGCTTTAGGCTTATCTTTACCAAGTAAAACATCGTGAGCTAATAGTAGTTTAATAAAGGATTCTTCTGTACCACCTTTATCTGGATGGTGTGTTTTAGACCTATACTTAAAAGCTTTACGAATCTCTTCAGTGGTGGCTTCTAAGCCTACATTTAGTATTTTAGCCGCCTCAGATTTTTCCATTGAGCACCACCGAAAGAGGTATTAATTCTGGTTTATGCTTGTTACATACTGGTGTATTAGTAGGGAAACGTTCTCCTTTTTTACGCACAGTAAGTTTAATATAGTGTTCTCCTGTTTTAATAGGACCACTACAGTAAGCACATATATGGGATGTCTTTGCTCGGCCAACTTTAGTTATGGTTAAGTCTAACTCCGCTATGACTGACATTATTTCACCTCATAGGTTTTAAGTTCATCCCTAAACTTAGAGATGTCTAAACCACCGTCCTGAAGAAGTTTAACCCCAATAAGGTGATAAGTTTTAAACGCTTCTTCATTGCTACCAGATAACCAGTATGCCTCTTGAATCATTCTACGACCAAGATCTATACGGGCTTCTTTCATAGCTTTATTATACCATCTATCTCTATAGCCTTCTCTTCTAGACTGTACCATACAGTAAGCCCAACCAATAAGTACACAACAGATAGCGAATAAAGTAAAACAACCTAGGGCTACTATGATATTATATAGCATTTGATTTCCTCACATTACAGGACTCTATCCAACAGCCGTCCCATTTATTTTGAAAGTTCCAATGAAGCGTATGGTCATTAAGTTCGAGTATTACATGGGTCTTACAGTTATCTAATCCACCTGGACCACCATCCCATTCACCTTGGTAGTCTTGCTGAGACCAGGGTGGATAATAAGTTCCAGTCTTAACAACTCTCTTACTGATTATTTCAAAAGTTTTACCCTGCATCTCCTGTTTAGATATCTTATGTATAGAACGTTCCTTACCACCATGACCTTTAGCGTCTAAGTAGATACCAGCTAAGCCACGAAGTATCTTCCTAAAGTTTTTATCGTTAGTAGGTGAACAAAGCATCGCTCGCATAAGTTCAGATCTAGGACCCATACCCAAAATCTTTTCGTCTATAAAGTCCTCTATATCTGAGAGATGCTTCTCTTCAACATGCTTATAGGCATCCTCAAAAGACATAGGGTAACCAACCCTGAGAACAAACTCAGGGTTAGTTATAGTTACATAATCCCCAACTTTAAAGCGTTGAGGTGGATTCTGGATTGAGATGGGAATCATCATTGGTTGCATTACTGAATACTCCCACAGTCACCACACTTCCAACCACCATCTTCCCAAGTCATATTAGAAGGATCAGCACCACATTCTTCACAAGATTCTGCTTCAGTAGTAGGAAGATCTGCTTCTATTCCTAGAGTGTTACCACTACCTGGAATAAGTAAAACTGCAAAATTGAAATGACTATCCATCTCATCAGAAATATCTAATACAGAGCCAACCTTAGCGTCATTAAGGAAGCTCATTAAAGCCCCTGATGGATTTTCTAGAATCTCAAATATACGATCAACAGGAAATACTACCGTCTCTCCATGACCAATAAAGATAACTTCAGCATCATCACGTGGATCAACTGAAATAGGCGCCCAAGCAACAAGTTGACGGGCTACCTCTCCTTTACGTAAAGAGTTATTAAATCCTTCAATAATACCTTGGGCAGAGTATCCGTCTCCTGGTATATCTGCCTCTTCATTCCAGGTATTTTCACTTCCTACTTCTTTAATTGTCATTCTAATTTTCATACTTTACCTCCTATTAGATAAGTTCTGGCACATCATTGTAAACTGATGCAAGCCTACTTCAAATATTTCTATGACTCGACGTTCAAAATCATCTGAGATAACTTTATATGGTTCAGTAGTTAATACCACACCTTCAATTGGCTCTAGAGGAAGCAGTGTAACTTGGTAAAGTGGTACAGTCTCTATAATACCATCTGGGAATTCTACTACTGCCATACAGCACCGTTCACCGTCACAGTCTTCTTCTGTAAACTGATGAAAAAACCCCTCCACTATAGGTAAGTCTTCATAATGGCCAGGAACTGCAGATGAACCTGTAGTGGGTTGAACCCAAATTTTACGCTTAACTAGACATTTTCTCATGGCTTATACTCCTCTATTATAGTTCCGTTTGGTACTTCAAGTACATAAGACTCAGTAATATCTAAGAAATTTTCTAAGCCCCACATCCACTTCTTAAACCAAGCACTATGCATGGTACGTCTATACGCAAGAGCTCTAGGAGGCGTAGTAGTTTCTCTAATAAAAGTTGTCTCCATAGGAAACTTTTGTTTAAGCCATTGGTTATTACCCATATCTGTAAAGACGTAGTAATAATCCTTATGCTCAATACTACCTGTACCTAATACAAATGATCCCTGGTAGCGAGTGTCGAATTTAACTGACTTAATATTCCAACCATTAGTCAGCCAGTCATGCGTAGTATATAGCTTAGGACTACTCTGTATAATACCACTAACTATACCACCGCCTAGAAACCAAAAGATTAAGGCACCGATAATAGGCCAAAGCGCAGCATTCCAAATATCTTTTCTATTTATATAGACAAGGCCTAACCAAACAAGTAAGACTATCATTTTGTATGCTCCATTATCTGATCACACTTATAGTGGATCATTTCAAGTTTAGTAGTAGAGCTTTGTCTTGATACAGTTAGATCGTGACAGTACTTAATAAACTCCTCGAGCTGATCAATGTAGTCGGCTGCTTCCATCATCTGGTCATATGGTTCACCATCGCAGTTCTCTTGTGATGCTAAGGTCCGTAAAACAGTCTGAACTGGTTGTAATATACCATTTACTGATAAGGGATCAACTATTTGTTTCATAGGGGCATACTCCTTACAAAGACATTATTACCTTTACCTCTACCAAACTTCTCCCGGTGAAATAGCCTTACTTCACGTCGTTTTTTATCAATAACAAGATACTCTGTGTCGGAGAGTACAACGTTGAATAGTTCACAGTTTTTGCTGCGCGACGCATTTCTGGTGTAATCTGGTTTGGGCTGGTCCGAAACATTTCCGATGCCGTTTCCATATGTACGTCCCGTACAACATCCTTCAATGCGAAAGATCGGGGTTCTATCTCCGTCATGTTTAATTGTAATAATGGTTTCATTCATGCTACCTCCCTTGTTTAAAGAACCATTCTTGAGCTTTGGCTATAGTCTTGAATGGACCTGTGCCTGACTCTACCGTAGTGTCATCTGTATCACCATATACTAAAATATACTTCCTAGGTTTTATCCTTACTATCCTAGCCTTAGCGTAATGGTTCCGTTCTATATCAATCCACGACTGATACATTTTATGTACCATGATAGGTGATTGCGGTCTCCTAGTCATTAGATGAGGAGTCTTCTTCCACTTCTTCATGAGAGCTATAGAGTTTGTGATATCACGTTTTCTATATTCCTCATACCATTTTACTTGAGCATCAACTGAGGCTTTTACTTTATCAGCGTCTAGAATATATACTTTATTCATGACACTAACCTTAGCTTTACTTTAGGTTCAAACTCTATCTCTAAAGCATCAGAGTCTAGCACTCTACTAAGAATAAGAGGGAGACCACGAAGTAGCTCAGGATCCATATCCATAAAATTTACGCAGTGTAACAGTCTTAAGACATTATAGTCTTCTCTTACTGGTACTCCACCTGTCATTTTAAGAATCTCATCAATGGTACAAATGCTAAGGCTTCCCCTCTGAAGCATGTTCTTCACCGCTGCCTTTGCCGCCATTACTTGAATCGGATTGAGCATAACTATGAATCCTTGCCCTTTCAGAGATTTGACTTTCTTTTCCACATGTCTTACAATACATTCTAGCATATGAATAGAATCCTACTATACCGCCTTCAATCTGTTGTTTGGTGGCTGGTATACCTTCAGCTGCTGCACAAGTCCATTTATGGTGACCTAGTTTACAGGCAAACCACTGTAAGATTCTATTAATCATGGTGTATTACCTTCCCATGGTATAACATGATACTTTTGGCCTTGCCAGGTTAGAATGCCAATATTGGTAGCTTCATTTAACATCTTAGAGTACTTAGTCTCTTTAGTGTATGATTTATACATTAAGAGTATAACTAGAACTAGTAATAATAAACAAGATAATCTCATGACCACTCCCCTCTAAATATAGATTTAGATATATCAGGATTAAAGTCTATACTGGTTATACGAACATTGTATTCCCCACCAGTAGGAAAAGGAAGCTTAATCCTATCACCTACAATTGGATAATCTTTTACCTCATGTCGTATTAGAGCATGAGTTCCTATTTTAAATTGAAGAATCATTTTAGTTTATCTAGCTCCTCTATTAATCTTATCTTATGCGATTTAACATCTGGCATTATCATTGGATCTACGCATATAATATCACCAGTCATTGTTCTAACAAAGTTAGCTGGCTTTAAGTCTCTAACTCGTTTACCAGTATGAGAATTTTGAAATGGAATCATATCAATAAAACTATCTAAATGTTCTAGAACATAGTCATTAATTTCATTTTGTGAAAAGCCATGTTGAACCTCATCAAAAGCAAAAGGGTCATGACTTTGCGGAGTATGGCTATCGGAATCCATAGATACAGATATTTCCATACTACTAGATTTACCTATAGTGCCTTGGCCTCTATTCATATATCTTCTATCACCAAGCATATAGCCGACTGCTAAATTATTAATAGCAGGAAGGTCTGGATGAAATCCTTTACCAGCCATATGCTCAAGTATTTCTACATCAGCTATGTGTTCAAATTCAGGATTTAATATCATTATTTTGGCAGCTTCAACTTCTTGTCGTGTTAAACTCTTATTAAGCACTAGTTCTTGCTCACCCCTTGCATCAAGTAAGCTTTGTTTTGAGCCTATAGTATCTCTAATTTGTGCATGTTTTAATACCTTTTTATCGTCATCATCAAAGCCTAAAACATTCATTGCAGATTCATTAGTTAAAGCTCTAAAAGCTTGTTGTGAATATACAAGAGAGGCATCAGCATTATTCATAATACCTTTAAAAGTATACTTAGTCTCAGGAAATATTTCATTATGACTTTCTAGCTTTTGTATAGCACCAAAAGCTGTTTCATGTTCCCATAATTTTCGTTGCTTTATAACAACATCACCTGATGCATCTATAATAACTCTATGTTCACCACCTTCAACAGATCCATGTCTCTGCCACCTACGCATAAAATCTTGTTCATCTATAGCTAACCCATTATCTACAGCATATTTAGCTAAGACTTTGGCTTCTCTTGATCTAAGGGTTTTGGCCAACTTTTTAGAGCTCTCCTCAGTAGTGGGCTTTGGCGTTTGCACTGCTCCGTGAATTCCTCTGAGGACATCGGCGGCTGACTCGAAGCCAGACTTTTCGCCAGTTCTTCTAAGGAAGTCGTATCTTTGGTTTGGGACATAAAATCCTCCGTTTATTTTATTCAGCTGTTGTTCAAGTAACTGTCTAACACTTGAAGTGTGAAAACTTTCTATTTTAGGTTGTACAGACTTAGGCTTATGCTTTACTTTTACTTTTAAGTTTAGTTTAACTTTGCCAGTTGTCATTTTTTCTTCCCCGTGGTTTGACCTGGATTATACTCCCAAATGGAAGTCTTGTAGTCCAGAATCCAACGTATTTTCTTCGGAGCTACTTTCTTTACTTTGATTTTACCACTGGCCCAATCTTCTTCGCTAGGTGGTTCAACACCTATACGTTCTAACTTCTCAAAGATAGTCCATACTGGTTGCATATTATTAAGCTGAACTCTATGCTCCCTGCATAACCAAAACTTTTCTGGTGTAACTTCAACATTAAAATCACCACAAACCATACATGGCTGCTTATCCTTACGTAATTGTTTACGTTGGGCAGCCCAAGAACGGTTATATAATAAGTTAAGATACGCAATATATGTCATATATTAGATCCAGTGTTATATACTAGCTTTTATAAACTACTTGACCCACTTTCGTAACACTGATTCAAACTAACTGAAACCTCGTGACTTTTAGCTGCTTCGCGTTGTGCTCTAAGAGAACGAGCATTTACTGCCTTTTTATGGTGATCTTTACAGCGGTCGATGCAATATATACGCTTAATAAACTCTTTAAGCGATTCTCTATCACGTTGAACTAGTATTTTACCACAACTAGGGTCGTTACAAAACCTAGGCATTAGCTAGCCTCCTCAAGGTAGTATCGTACATCGGTAATACCAAGGTCAGTAATATTCAAGGAGGTGACACTAACTATAGCTGCATACCTACTTATGTCAGGCATCTCACCAGTCTCAAGCCACTTTTCAAGAAAATTACGCCATGCTCGCTTTGTAAACTTATATACAGATCCCATAAGTATAACTGTCATATTATCCAACCTCTTGCTTTTTCAAGTAGTTCTTCAAAGTCTTCTTCCATTGCTACACCCATATCACTTTTATATAACATATAGAAGTCGTAGAGTATCTCTCTTGGAGTTTGTTTAACAATCTTAGGTGCAGGTGGTATATAGATATTAGACCTATATATAAGCTGTTTTTGAACTGGTGGCATAAGAATAACAGTCTCATGTCCCTGCTCTTTGGCTAAATTTAAGTCGGTCTGAGTGGCTACAGGAACTGCATCAGCACCGTGTTCTTCCACGAATGCTTTTGCAGCCTCATCCACCAATCCTATACTAGCGTTGTATACAAATGAATCAAGATACTTAACATCTGGTGCTTCTTCTTTAATAAGTTGAAGTACAAGATCATAGTCTTCATAGTCTTTCCAGATCTGACTAGTTAGCCACTGAATGTCAAAGTCTCGTACTAACCGTCTATCACGATCTAGGCTGAGATGGGAAGGCTTAAAGTTGTACCCAAACTTATATCCGTCTACATGCGCTACGAATAAACCATTTACAAATATATCTCCAGGACGTTCAGGAATAACTATTCCTTTATCATGGCAGTAGTATGCTATAGTAGGTGTAATGTGAAGGTTCTGATGTGAAAGTTCAGCGAGAACAAGTTCAGAAAGCCCACTAACTGTGAAGGAAAGAGACTGCTTAGTAATATCACTAATCCTAGTATCAAATACAAGCTGCTGAGTCTTATAAGTACGGGACTGGATAAGCTTTGGCTCCCATATCTCATTACCTGTATAAATTTCACACTTGTAGCCAAGCCTAGTAAGAACAAGCATAGCAAGTTTATAGCCTTCACCAAATTTTCCAATTGCTCCCTCCGATTTACGACTATGGCCTAAGAGTAAGGATGCTTTATCAAGAGAAGTCTCATGTGACATGATAGACAACTCATCTCCAACTATGCAGTAGGACCAATTACCGTAGTCTATTGCATTTTGAAAGAGTTCACGAAGAGCTTCTTGCACACCCCAGTCTGAAACATATTCCACACTAAGTGACATCTTGTGTCTTGCCATAAGATTCTCCTTCTAAGTGTATTTAAACAATAATTTATATTCTATTTTCTGGCATTGGTCTTGCATTGCCAAATGTAGATACTGTTGGCTTAGATAGGTTAAACTTTTCAAAAAGGTGTGGGTAAAAAGATTTATACAACCATGTATACTTATTTTGAATTTCTCTTTGAAGTCTAGCTGAGACTACATGTACTTTAGGTTTTATAATTTCAGAAAAGGTTTTATGTGAGTACTTAAATCTATAGTAAGAGTCTGTTTCATGTGGTTTAGTAGGAAGAGTAGATAGATCCTCTAACCCAGATAAGCCTAGCCAATTAAATATTTCATTTAGTTCTAGTAAAGGATTAGCTAGCAATTTCTCGTACACCACAAACTTTACATTTGATCTTACATTGTATTCTTCACCTATATCTTGCATATTTTCAATACACTTTAAAGGTCCACCTATAACTCCTGTAGGAGAAAAAAGTAAATCACCTCTATGCCAAGAAGAGTTTGCATTCATATGGTCTGTAAAGTCTAAAAGAATTGTTTTCTTATGCTGATCTTCTATAGATCCAAATACTTGTACAGGATCTCTTAAACAAACTAACATTTTATACCGTGAATCTAGGGTATGAATAGTTTGAAGCATGGCTAGCCATGCCCTATTCTTATCTACAACAAATGGTTCACTTGCTTCTTCAAACCAGCCATTAATAAAACCACGATAAGCATTTATTAAACGGCTATATGTAAGATCAAAATCTACATCTAATTGACCTAATAAAAATGGACTATCGCTTAAATTATACCTGATACCTTCTATAGTGCTTACAAGAGGAGAGGTATGTACAATACTATAAATACTCTCATGCATGCTAAGTAGTTGACATAACAATGTAGAACCTGACCTAGGTAAACCTGTTACATATATGATTTCTTTATTTAATGCCATAATTCCTCGCATATTAAATATTATACTATGTGTGAACTATAAAGTATACACTAATGTACTGTAGATTTATTTGCCTCAGCCTCAGCAGCTTTAATAGTCATATACTCATTTAATTCTTGGGTAAGAGCTCTAATGCCTGGTTTTGGATCAGGTGATTGTAAAAAATTGGTCATCATAAGCATAAGAGTATGAGCCCCACCCATAAATGCTTCGCTAACTAACTCTTTATCTTCGCCTTGAATTTCTCTGTGCTCAATATAATGTTCTCTAAAATACTTAAGTGTATACTGCTCAGACATTTGAACCTCCGTTATTTTTGGTTGATATAATGGTATGAAGAGTATGATATAACGCCGTTACAGTCACAGTGAAATAGCTCAGGGTGCTCTTCTTGCTCAACATCTTCTACATAATTCTCAAGAACAAACTGTAATTCATCAATACATTTGTTCCATATAGCCACACCAGAACCTATTAAAGACTCTGGGATATTGTCAGAATTTAGCATGGCTAATTCTTTTAAAGCTTCTTCTACCTTTTTTATTTTCCTAGACTTAACACTGTGGTCAGGAATTTGCTGCTCTATACTAATTAATAGAGATACTATTAAAGACGTAAGTAAATTAACAATTATGCCGTCTTCAATATTTTTCATTACATATCTCCGGTACAAATAACGGTGTTACTCTACCATGCCAGTTAGTGCAAGTATACCCTAAGTGATAACATAACAGTTCAGTTTCTAAAAAAGTTCTAGAATCCCACCTATTATAGTTATCAAAGAAAAATCTATGGTCACAAGTTTCAGCTGTATGAAAATCTTCTCCATACCAAATATTTCTCTTATTAAAAAGCTGAAAGTAACCAACCATACAATGCGGCCACTCACCTACAAAGTCTTCTATAACACCTACTCCAGATGTATATTGCTCATATGTCTCTAGCAATACTCTTTTAGCTCCATACATATAAGTAGTATTTAGCTTGCAAAGTATGTTTCGTACATCTACAAAGGTATCTGCATCAATAGATAAAACCCACTCTCCAAGATGTTTAGACCTTATATGTCTTAATCCAACGTTTAGCATGCGGCCTTTATTGAAGGCCGCATTATTTGTTAAGTAAACGTTAGACTTAATACAAGTAATTCTATTCTCTTTGCAATATCTCTGTGTTTCTAAATCAGTAGTTGATGTTACTACAGTATAAGTAGATAAGAATTTTTTATTCTTAGGCCATGTTAAACGTAAGAAGTCTGAGTAATTAACACATACAGATAATCCGTGAATCTGCATTAATCAAACTCCGACTGATCGCCAGTAGATATCTCCATAGCTATTCTAGTAGGAGTAGTCTTTGGTATGCGTAATGTTATTTGTTTATCACATTTAACACAGGTCTCAGTACGACCATCTAAAGCCTTAGCTATCTCCATAGGAACAGCACGGTTACTGTAGCTTGCTAAGTTACAGTCTCCAGCCTTAGATTGAAACTCTACCTGTTCACCGCATGCTGGACATGTTGCCCAGACTCTATCAAACATTCCCATGACTTATCTCCTTTATAGTTTCAAATAGTCTAGGATAAGTTCCGACTAAATGTACCCTCTCATGATTAACTAATGGATAGGCCCAACCATATCTATTCTGATGATTAAACACTATACCGTGGCAGTGTTCATTATGTCTGACATGTCTTGATATATGCGCAGGATTATCATCTATGAGCACACAGCCATGCGAGTGCTTATGCTTATCAGCACTATGAATAATACGGAAGTCTCCAAGCCACTGCTTAATCCAGGCGTCCTTTACTGCAGCTTGCTGCCCAGGGGGAGTTTGGGTTATAATAAAAACATCATACATTTCTTTAAGAGAATTAACGTAGTAAAGTGCATCCTCAAGTGGACGAATTTCATCATAACAAGCTGGATCTTTCCAATAGGCATCACCAGCATCACCATAAGCATCATGTATAAAACCGTGATACTTTATAGTAGACATAGTAATACCAGGATCAATATTATTACGCAGCCAACTAACCCATGTATAGGCCATATTGTTAAGAGTCATATCCAAATCAAATGCTATCCGTAGTTTGTGCATTTCGTATCCTCCAGAGTTCGGTAACCTGACAACAGTTACCTTCTTTACCAAACATATCAGACAAACCAGTCTGAGCTTTAAGTACGGGAAGCAGCCAAAGATTCTCAGCTATATACTCATCCCACAATTGTGAATACAAAACCTTTAACTCTTCTTGATTAATTGCCTTCCTGCCCTTCGCACGGCGCCAATCAAGATTAGTTGTACCATCTTTAAAGACCTTAGCCGCTTGATAGATTGATTCAATAGTTCTAGCATTGCGTGCTTCTATGCGAGCGCAGAATGGCGAGAATCGTTTATCTCCTTGAGTGCTACACTCAAGATATGGTGGTTCTCCATACTGAAGCATACTAAGCCTGTGGCTGTGGAACTAACCCACAGTACCCTGTATCACTATGATCAGGAATCCAAGCCATACACATATGGCCTAAACAATTAGTATTATCATCAATACGATTAATTGAGGCTGCACCATTAGCCATACTGCCTTCATGCAGTCTAACAAAGGGGCACCATGTAATTTTAGCCCGTTCTTCTGTCACTTTCATTATCATAACCTCACCATGGAATATCATCATTTCCAAAATCAATACCTATACTTTCATTACTTCCTTCAGATTCATCAAATTCAATGGACTGCCTGAGATAGTTTCTAGCTTCAGGAGAAAGAAGATATCTTTCTACATTATCAGAAAACCACTGCATATACATACTATCAGTATCTATTGCAGTTTTTACATCATATCCTTTATACTTACCAAAAGGCATATCTTCATAAAGAGATAACACTTTTGGAATTATCTTAGGTTCTACACCAAGACCGCTAAACTCTGGATTAAGATTAGTTATACTCATTAAGTACCTTCACTATTATGTCCCCATGACAAGGACGAGGTTTACAAAAACAAACAAGTGTTTTATTCCGAAGCTCAAGAAATTTCTTCTTAAAAAGAACATTACGCTCTATGCGGTCACGAAGGTACTTTTCATAACATGGTAGGGTATCTCCGTTCTCAGTATGAAAAGCACCACAAAAGCAACAATTAGTAAACATTATAACTGGGTTACCAAAAATACTAGACATACCTTTACCAGGACGACCAATATAAACGTAGTCATCACTTAGTCTCCAGTCATATGGTGCCTTCCGTATGTTGATAACCTTAGTCATTTGTTATACTCATTAAATCTATCTACTAGATCATAAAGAGAGTCAGCTACAGTAAGTCTATTATGTTTATTCTTATGTATTATTCTCCAGCCATCACCAGCTGGTGACATAACTTGCAATACTTCCCAGGTACCTTTACCAGGACGATGCTGAATACCAAATCTATCTAAGTATGCTTTAAATGATTCAAGCTCTTCTAATTTCATAATTAGAACCCCGCCATAGTCAATTTATTTACCGCACGAGTAGCACCAGTGTAACGATGGCGAGGATCAGCACGACGCTCGTCCCAATATAAAACAGAATCATACTGCGATCCTTGGGCCTTATGGGCGGTAATTGCGTATCCGAAATCCAGGCATCTTTTTCCTTTGAACTCGTCAGCATAAGGGCTATCTCCCAGTTCTAAGAATTTACAATACCCCATCCCCATGTCTTCTTCTTGACCATCAAATAAAACACGGTATAGGTATCTATTAACCTCAGTCAATACACCCATCTCACCAGCACAGATGCCAAGATCATAGTCTGTCTTGGCCATAATTACTTTCTCGCCAACTTTAGGAGGACCTTCATAACCTCTAAAGTTACGAATACGTTCATTAAGCTGGTACCGTTTAGCGTTGCTAAGGCATATGACTTGCTCGTATGAAGATATTTCATCGTCACTTAAGCTGTATTGATCTACATCTGGGTAACGGCGACCTTCACGTATGGCAGTAGCTATCTTAATGATAGGTGAGCCTTCTGCCTGCCGACGTATTTCTGTCATAACAAAGTCAGGATGGTCCATTATTGAACCTAGTTCTTTAACTGGTGGCAGCTGGAAGCCATCCCCAACGTAGAGCACTGGTATACCATAAGATTCAAGATCACTACGTATTTTTTCACCAACCATTGATGCTTCATCAACTATAATAACATCAGGCCTAGTATTAAGCATGTCATTCTTTTTCCAAGTCATTAACTTTTCATCTTCAAGAGTATACATTAAGCGGTGTATAGTCATAACACCACGAATACCTTTACTCATAAGTACAAGAGCAGCTTTATTAGTGTACGTTACAACAACTGGATTACAAAACATATCTTCTATATGTGGAATTAAAGACGTCTTACCAGTACCAGCATGTCCTTGAAAAACAAACCTCTTGGTAGATCTTTGACTCCATGCGTATATTAAATCTAAAGCTTGAAGCTGCTGACCTTCTGGCTGAATCATTTTGTACTCCGCTCAATAATAGATATGATATCTTCAAGTGCAGTTTCACTACAAAAATCTTTATACTTAGTTTTTAAGCGTTCTGATGCACTTTTAACTTCAGGACTATTAAGTATAAAATCAAGTCTATGCTTAAATCTATACGGTTCTGAATGTATACAACCAAGTCCTATGTGCAGCCTCTCTACATTATTCTTAGTTATAAGCTGTTCTACATATAAAGGTATTAATATTAATGGCACGCCAGCAAGCATAGATTCAAGTGTAATACTCATACCACCATTAGTTACTACCGCTGCTGCATCTTTAATAAGTAACTTGGTATTGATTGGACTTTTACTTACAGTCATTGAACTTAGTTGTGATTCATACTTTGCTAAGTATACATCTGGCATATAGATAATAATGTTAGCTTTAAACTCCGCCAATTGATCTAAAATTATATGTATGCCATCAAAATTTCTTAGGTAGACAAATACTTTTGGTAAAGGACTATCTGGCCATTTAAGATCTATAACTGGAAGTGTAACGGCTATACTACCATAGTATTTTTTATTAACCCTACGATAATGATCAAACTCTTCAAAAGTAATTAGTATATCGTTTGGTGTTTGAAAGGCTTCAAATAAAG
>Ga0066599_100000039_pt1 | contig 16763 bp, 20 predicted proteins | sample InisedmetaG_FD_60065 | JGI IMG/M metagenome (GOLD analysis project Ga0066599, IMG submission 60065) | Freshwater pond sediment microbial communities from the University of Edinburgh, under environmental carbon perturbations - Initial sediment | ecosystem: Environmental > Aquatic > Freshwater >...
TGTTCCGTTAGTACCGCTTGACCCACTAGTCCCATCCGTACCTGATGTTCCGTCTGTTCCACTTGTTCCGTCTGTTCCGCTACTACCATCAGTTCCGCTACTACCATCAGTACCGCTAGTTCCATCATTACCTGAAGTTCCAGATGAACCATCAGTACCGTTAGTACCTGATGAACCGTCTGTTCCGTTAGTACCTGATGTACCGTCACTACCATTTGTTCCTGAAGTACCATCTGTACCTGAAGTACCATTTGTCCCTGAAGATCCGTCTGTTCCCGATGAACCACTAGACCCAGATGTTCCACTTGAACCGTCTGTTCCGTTAGTTCCTGAAGACCCATCAGTACCATTTGTACCTGAAGTCCCATTTATTCCTGAAGATCCGTTTGTTCCTGAAGATCCGTTTGTTCCTGAAGTTCCGTCTGTACCTGACGAACCACTACTACCATTAGTTCCGTTAGTTCCTGAAGTTCCACTACTACCATTAGTACCATTGGTACCTGAAGTTCCGTTTGTCCCGCTAGTTCCATTTGTACCTGAAGTCCCACTTGCACCACTAGTACCACTTGTACCATTAGTTCCGATTCCTGAAGTCCCACTTGTACCATTTGTACCGCTTGTACCATTAGTACCGCTAGTTCCTGCAGAACCGCTAGCACCACTTAAAATCGCCTGTAAATCACGTAAAGGTGCATAATAAGATGAACCCTGTGGGCTCTGTGATGTGTCTCCCGTAACAACTACGTGAAATATATCATTTAAGGTTACCGCAGAAACCTGTTTTCTATCTGTTAGTCTATTATATATCGGCATTTCAACTATAAATACTTAAGTCCTTAAAAAATAATAGTTAAACGAGTTAATTAAATGACACGAAAATTGTATGATGGTGTTGGCGTCACTACCACAAACTTTTCTTACTGGAATTAATATAGTTTTATGGAAATAAAATATTAAATTTTATTTTTTTAAATACCACACTATCGTGTTGGTCTTAGTGTATGTGATGAACATGGGTAAGTAGTTGGTGTGGGTGTTTGGGTAGGTGTTGTTGTCGGAGTGGTGGTAGGTGTTGATGTTGGGGTTTTTGTAGGGCAATTACGACTTGTTGTACTAGGAGTTAACGTTGGTGTGGGTGTTGGAGTTGGTGTTTTTGTAGGTGTAATTGTGGGTGTTGGTGTTGGGGTCGGTCTCGGTACGTTCAAAAAATAAATACAATCAAACTCCAAAGGTCTGATCGTATAAGTACCATATACCTCTCTAGGTGGAATTAACAAATTAGGTTCGAACAAGAATGGTAATGTAATATCATTAAAATTTAAAACAATATCGTCATTATCTGGTTTGAATAGAACCTCAGCAGTTTCCCCATCGTAATATATACTATTTATCAATATATCCTGATCCATAATTATTCGTTTAAAGTATTGTTATCTGCGGGATAGAACGTGTAGGTAAAATCATTAACCACACAAGAAAAAATATCACAGTTAGGACAATCAGGGTCGAACATATTATACGTTTCCTTCAATACCTTAAAATTATGTTTTACTTCGGGAGCCGATAAAGGTTCTGTGTAAAATCTAAATTGTGAAATTGCCCCATCAAAAGTTCCCGCAAAATTTTGTTCTAATAATATATGAGTTCTCAGTTTGTTTAAACTTGTGTTGGCTAAAATATTCTCAGGAAAACATTCAGGGTCTTGTATATACAATCCCTCTGTTGTTGCAGTACATGCCGATAATGTTAAATTTTCGTGAAGCCCTTGTGTACCACCACCCCATGACATATTAAACGGAACACCGACTTGTTTTTCTTTGTCCGTATTTAACGCTCTTGGAATAACCTCCTCAAAGTCCTCAACGGTATAGAATATTCTACCATTAATATAGATTTTTAATCTACCCATTCTGAACTTAGTTTCATCTAACCAAGTTTGATTTAATGAAACTAACTCAACCTGACCAGGTATTTCATAACCATTCGTATATGGTGGAGCAATTAACGCAACGTCATTATTTGCTAAACTTTGTAAAAACTCAACTCTTGTGATTTGATCTAAACCACCAAACCATCTAAGATCACAATAATCAAAATAAGTGTATCTTTCCCATACAACATTAACAATAAACCAATGTTCGTAGTTTAACCAATCAGGATTTACCGATAAACAATATGGATAGATTGGTGGGGTGCATATATCAACAATGGTATAACCTGTAACATAAGTTTGTCCCGTTATACAACTTCCCGTAGTTTCACATTGGCCTGTAATTTTTATTGCTCTAATACCAATACCAGGATTCTTAGGGTCACCACATAATCTTAATGAAAAGTTATTTGATAGGTCATCCATTTTAGGATCTTTTTCACAAGTATCCTCCACTGAATTAAATATTGTTGATGGTTCTGCCGGTGGACATCCACAAGTATCACACCCACAATTAGGACATGAAGTACAACAAGGCGTTGTCTTAGGACATGGAATATCCACTGGTGTATAATCACACGGTGGTATTGCCGATGGTGTTGGTGTAGGTTTTGGTGTAGGCACAATAATTGTTTTACACTTATGAGGGAAACACATCCACCCACAAGTTTCACAAGGTTCTAAATCACATCCACAACCACAAGTAACTTTTGTTTCGTAATCACCATTACATAAATTACACCCGTAATTCACATGAGGATCGTAAACCCCACCTATCGGTCTTGGCGGATAAACATAGACACATCTACTATTTTGAATGTCGTAATCGCAGCAAGCGCAAGTCTCAAAACAATCTTTTAATTCACTCGTAACTCTTTTATAACTTGGGTCACATTTTGGTGATCCATCTGCGTAGTGATAAAACTTATTCTCAGCTCTATTACCCATGTAGAAAAACGTATTTTTATTATTTGGGTAAATTCTATTTAAAGTCGTATAACCTGGAGGTGGTGAGTACTCGTCAACAAAACGAGGTTTTAAAACCATCTCAATAGACCATCCTTTATTCATTCGTTCAGGTAAAACTTCATAATCGTATCCGAACAATTTGTAAAATCCTTGATAAAAACCACCATATAATTCAACATATCTACCAACAACAGGGTCATTTTTACTAACCATTTGATATGTGGTATATTGTGAAATCCCTGAAAATTTATTGTTTTGAAGGACATTAGTTGTTGTTTGGAAGAACTTCATTCGTCTGTCGAAATAAAGTCTTTGGAATTTTAATGAGTCAGGGAATAATCCGTTTGTGAAATTGATACTATCTCCTTTAATTTTTTTAACCAGTCCGTTATCAACTCCTGTCAATCCTATATCACAAGATGTACTCGCACTAAAACAAGATAAGTTTAACCCTTCAGGTTCATAAAAATTCTCAGAAACAATAACGTTATTATAGTTATACACCCCATATTGAAGATTTAAATTTTGGGTAGTTAAAGGGCTATTTAAATTTAAGTTGATTGGTAACTTTTCCCCATCATCGGCTCCGATTAAAAGTGGTGAAAAAATAACCTCTTGATTATAGTCAACTTCATCAGAAGCCAAAGACATATCCTGCCCGTCATAAATGACCTGCAACTTAAGTTTCGGATAATTATATTGGTTTATATTCTGATATGCCATTCGTTTTACTTATAAATACCGCAAGTCAAAGTATTTATTAAGAAAAATCAAACATGATTCAATTAAACGAAGAGTATTTTCAAAGTCCTTATTACTTTTATTTAAAGGATAAAGGTGATAAAATCGCTGTTTATTATGCGGTAGAAAACACTATTAACGAATCGAGAAAAAATGATGATGTCATTGTTGTTGATAAAGAAGTTTTTAAGGATATTCAAAAAGTAATTGATGGTATACTAAAATCAGGTAAAAAATTATCAAAAAAATACGTTCATAAGTTAATAGATTCTAAAGCAAAATCTGTACACCAACCAGATGGTGAAATAGGTGAGTTAGTTAATCCCGACGGATCAATGATCGGGTCTAGTATTCCAATCTTAAATCAGAGAAATTTGGCGAAGAAAACTATGGACCAAACCGTAAGGATGTCAAGAGCAAATACTTGGCCGTTTATTCGTGTTTATTATGGTGAAGGCGAAGAGAACGACGGAAAACTTTTAGATGAGGTTGACCAATCAGAATCTTTTGGATTTGAGGAAACTGAAGACGCTAAGACTTACGGTCAAGCGTCTGAAATTCTTAAAGATATGGGAGTTGAGGATCCTTTTGAAAGAGATGAAAGAGTTAAAAGGTTAGGATTTGACCCTAGTTTAGATAAACAACTTAAGTCGGAAAAAAAACGAGGTAAATGTAGAAATTGTTTCACAAAAAGACGTTTATCTGAATTAGCGAAAGAAAAAGTTGATGAGGTCATTATATCAAAAAAGAATAAAGACAAAGAAATTGTTAAAAAATCTAAAGAAGATAAAGATGAAAATGACGTTATGTCAAAACTTTTAATTAGAAATATTGAGGCAATCAAAAGATTGGCCCAAAAAGAGGACATAAGTATTGAAAAATTGGTAAAACATTTAAAGCAAGGTGAATAGTAACTTATATAATAAAACAATTGAATTACCGAAAGAGATAAAAGAGTATCTCCAAGTGTGCTTTGATGAAATTCCAAACTCTGATCCATCTATTGAGGGTCACAAAAGAAATGAGGAATTGAGAAACACAGGATACGTAACTTATCAACAATTAGGTAGAATAAAAAATTGGTTTGATAATTATGATGGTGACGGTACTGACGCACCTTACATTTTAAATGGCGCCGATTACGTGAAAAATTGGGTTGAGTCCACAATACAAGACCTAAGAAGACAAGACACTACTAATCCTGAAGTTGAGGACTTAACTCCTGAACCTATTGATGGTGAAATGATGAAGGATTTAGGACCGATTGCTGATATGATAAGACCTTCGAAAGATCATAGTACTTTTGTACAAGATATTCGTATTAAAGAGGACTTAGACAGAATAAACGAAATAATGAGACAAATAATTTAATATGCAAACAGAAAGATTAAATTTCAATCAGCCGGCAAATGACTTAACGGCAATTGCTGATATTCAAAGAAAAAGTTTGATAGTTAAAAACGACTATAAGACCGTTAACCCTTACTCAAATGTTAACCCAGATGCAATATCCGATGGTGATGAGTCAGGTAAAGGTACCGGTATTTTCTTAGACACCGTTAATGGTGGTTCATCAGTTGATATTGTAGAAAGAAAAAATGAGATTAAAGTAAATGAATATCAACCTAACAAACCTTATACTACACCATCAGCATAATGAAACTTTACAACACTCTAAATAATCTTATTTTAGAAGTAGCGTCTAAGGAACAAATCATAGATGCTATAACTAACAGAAGAGTGTGCGTTATTTATTACAACGGTGATGAACCAGGAGGTAGAGGTTTGAGAGTTATTGAACCTGTGGCTTTTGGGTATAGTAAAAGAGGTAATCCTGTGTTAAGAGCTTGGGATAAAGAAGGGTCTTCACACAGAGCTTACTTAGGTAAAAAACCTCTTCCTAGTTGGAGATTTTTTAGGGTGGATAAAATGGAGTTCATTAGACCTACTCAAGAGATATTCAACGAGCCGAGACCAAACTATAATCCAAATGGGGATAAGAGTATGGATAGAGTTTTAATAAACGCAAAGTTCGATAACCAAAATATATCATAATATGAATTCAGAAGACGAATTATTACAACGGTTGGTTGTCTCCAAAAAAATAATGGAGAGACATAACGGCATGGGTCGTGGACAAGCCAGAGACATTAATATGAGGGAAGAGTCGTACTCAAGTCCTATGGTAGAAGAATACCAAGCACCCGTAGCCAAATATAACCTACCTCAAGAGTTTATGCAAGAACAACATATGTCATCAAGACCTGTTAATTCTAACGTACCATTACAGGATAGAATCGCAGGATCAAGACTACCTGATGAAATTAAAAAATTAATGATGGAACACCCAATACAACAACCAAATATGGGAGTTGCGACAGGAACAGTACTGAGCGATGATCTTGTTGAGAGAGCATCAAGATTAATGGGATCAAATCCTAAAGGTGAACAAGTTACAGAATCTTCAGTAAGAAGACAACCAACACAACAAACACAATCAGTTGGCGTTAGTGCGGATGATATTAGAAGTATTGTTCGTGAAACCGTTAAGGAAGTTTTACATGAGAATGGGTTATTAGTTGAATCTGAAACTAAAAGTTCTGACGTATTTAAATTCAGAGTCGGTCAACACCTTTTCGAAGGTAAAGTGGTTAAAGTTAAGAAAATAGCAAAATAATAAAACCAAATATTAATACTAACCCACCCAAAAGGTGGGTTTTTTTATTGATTATTATTTCATTTACCACTACCTTTTTACAAAAAAATTATATGTCAAAAATAAATGTTTTAGTATTACCATCAGATAAAAGTGGTGTGGGTAAATTTAGATCTGTTGATCCCCACGTTAAACTCCAAAACCTATACCCTAATGATTTTCATGTCGACATCGACTATGAACCAAAATTAAATGATGTTAATTACTGGAAAAAATACCAAATAGTACATTTTCACCGAAGTTTTGGGAATATCGACCAATGTCCTGAATTAATTAAAGCGTTACAAAATATGGGTATCATTTTAATTATGGATCTTGATGATTATTGGTTACCAACAATAGAACACCCGATCCATCAATTAATCATGGAGAATAAAATGCACCAAAAAATTGTTGCAAATCTTAAAGTTGCTGACTATGTAACAACTACTACTGAAATATTTGCGCAAGAGATTAGAAAATATAATAAGAATGTGGTTGTATTACCAAATGCGATTGACCCAAGTGAAAGTCAGTTTAGTCAACCTACACCTCCATCGGATAAAATTCGTGTTGGTTGGTTGGGAGGATCATCTCACTTACACGATCTTAAATTACTTGACGGTATGGTTAGTAAATTAAGCTCACAACAAGATAAAATACAATACTATGTTTGTGGGTTTGATACTCGTGGTACTGTAACTGAAATCAACAAACAAACAGGAGAACAAACTCAACGGGCAATTAAACCTGAAGAAACCGTTTGGGTTAAATACGAGGAAATTTTTACAAACAACTATAAGATTATTTCACCCGAGTATAGAACATTTTTAGATAAGTTTGATAGTTTGGGGGTATACCCGAATGTAAGTAACGAAAACTACGTTCGTGTTTGGACTCGTCCTGTTGAGACTTATGCCGGTAACTACTCAAATTTTGATATATCATTAGCACCAATTAAAAACCACATCTTCAACCGAATGAAATCTCAATTAAAAGTTATTGAGGCAGGTTTCCATAAGAAAGCGCTAATCGCATCTAATGTCGGTCCTTATACAATTGATCTTAAACACGCATTAAAGAATGGTGAATTTACTGATGGTAACGCGCTATTAGTTGACGACCATAAGAACCATAGTGATTGGGCTAAGTACGTGAAGAAGTTAGTTGACAATCCAAACATGATTACCGATCTTGGTGAAAGATTATATGAGACGGTAAAAGACAAATATCATTTAAATACCGTTACTAACACAAGAGCGGAATTTTATAAATCACTAATTAAATAATTATGGATCAGAAAAAAGGTAAAATTGGGTTTACTGCAGGTAACTTTGATTTGTTACACCCTGGGTATATTTACACATTTGAGACGGCTAAACAACACTGCGATTATTTCATGGTATTCTTACAGAGAGATCCATCCGAAACAAGATTTACTAAATATAAACCTGTAGTTCCTCTTTATGAAAGATATAAAACTTTAATGGCAATAAAATATATTGATGAAGTGGTATGTTATGATAATGAGGATGACTTACTTCAATTAATGGAGTTCTACAAACCTGACATCAGAATACTTGGTGATGATTACATCGGTAAAAGATTTACGGGAGATCATTTACCAATTGAGGTTATTTACACAACAAGATCTCACGGGTGGTCAACAACAAAAATTAAAGACCTAATTACGTTACAAACATTAAAACAGAATCCTGAAATTACTAAAAACATAAAAAATGATTAATATCCCTATTACAAAAATTTTATTCTTGGACATCGAGACCGTTGGTGGTTGTGAAGATTACCAAAGTTGTGTTAAATCAAACCCAAGAGTTGCCGAACAATTTGACAAATATTTTGATTGGTTCTTAAAGAGATTCCCTGAAGATAAAGAATGGGGTGAAGACCGATCAGTTGAGGAACACATGGACATCGTTTTTAGAAAACGAGCAGCACTTGTTCCTGAGTTTGCAAAAATTGTTTGTGTATCAATGGCATTCGTTTTAGATAACGGAGAAACCAAAAGACAAACATTCTCAGGTGATGATGAATATAAATTACTTTCAGAAGTTAGAGACCTTCTAAATCGTTGCCATAAGTTAGATTTCTACCTTTGTGGTCACAATTTAAAAAACTTTGACATTCCGATGATGGCAAAACGAATGATTATCAACGGAATTATGCCGTCAAAGATTTTACCAGCGTACGACACAAAACCTTGGGAGGTTAAAGCAATTGACACTAAAGAAATTTGGCAATATGGTGCTTATACCGCAATTGGTTCATTAGATTTAATGTGTGCTTGTTTAGATATCCCAACACCAAAAGACGGTGAGGTTAACGGTGGTATGGTTCACGAAGCGTATTGGGGTCAAGGTAGATTAAAAGAAATATCAGACTACTGTGAACGAGATGTTGATGTGTTAGTTGACGCAATAATGAAATTAAAAGGTTTGAAGTAATGGAAGGATTTGAAGATTCAGAACAAAAGGATATTGATGATTTATTAAAATTCATGGATACCTTGGAGGATAATAGCGATAATGTTAATTACGACAAGATCATGGATATCTTCGGTTTAGACTTAAAGGAACTTGAGAAAGAAATGAATTCATATGTTCCTCAGATTGACATGAACTTTATGAAGTCTAATGAAGACGCTAAAGATCCGAAATACGCATATCAGTCAGATTCGGGGTTTGATTTATATTCAACCGAAGAGGTAAGATTCCAACCATTCGAAAGAAAGTTAGTTCCAACAGGTTTGTTTTTTGACATTCCTGATGGATATGAAATACAAGTAAGAACCAAAAGTGGTTTAGCACTTAAACAAGGATTAATGGTTTTAAATAGCCCAGGAACCGTAGATCAAGGTTATACCGGTGAAATTAAAGTTATTTTAATGAATATGAACAATAACGTAGTAACGGTAGATAAAGGTCAAAAAATTGCGCAAGCTGTTTTATGTCCTGTAGTCTCAGGAAAATGGGTTAAATTAATTGAGGTTAAAAAATTAAACAATAAAGAAAGAAGCGATAATGGTTTCGGATCAACAGGAATTTAAAATATGAGAGTTGCGTTAGTTTGCATTGCAAAAAATGAAGAATTATATATCCAAGAGTGGATTGATTATAATAAAAAATTAGGATTTGATGATATATTCATTTACCAAAACGACTGGAGATGGTCAGGTGAAAACGATAATGTTTTTAAATTAGAGTTTGACGGGTTAAATAAACAAAGAGAGGCGTATAATCACTTTATTAAACATAACACCAATAACTTTGATTGGGTTGCCTTTTTTGATGTTGATGAGTTTTTAGTTTTAAAAAAACATGATAATATTAAATCTTTTCTTTCTGACTATGATGAATTTCCTGCGGTAGGAATAAATTGGGTGTTATTTGGTGATAATGGACATAAAACCGTTAACGGTGATTATAACGTAGTTAAAAGATTTACCAAGAGACAGAAAGATGTGAATTTACACGTTAAGTGTATTGTAAAATTAACACCAACAACACATATGAGTGTTCATAACCCTAGTTCTGAGTGGGTTGACACTCATAAACGACAAAATAGGGGATCATTTACTCAAATACACACCGATGATATTGCACAAATAAACCACTATTTTTGTAAAACACAAGAAGAATTCCAACTAAAATGTGATAGAGGTCGGGCAGACATGCTTGGTACTAAACGAAACATAAGTGAGTTTGAACCTCACAACACTAATGACATCGAAGACTTAACCGCATATAACTTCTTTTACAAATGATAACAATAGTTTACTCAACACATAAGGATTCAAACTACAACGGTAAATTTCAAAAACACCTAAAAGATACCGTTGGGTTAAAGGACGTTCAAATTATAGAATATGTAAACCATAACCAATATGCATTAGCCCAAGTTTATAATAGTGGTATCACCGAATCCATTTATGATATTGTGGTTTGTTGTCACAACGATATTAAATTAGAAAAAAATTGGGGTAAAAAACTTTTAGAGGATTTTTCTAAAAATCCTGAATTCGGTATAATTGGGAAAGCGGGTTCTTGTTACTTTCCTGAGTCTGGGGTATACTGGGAAAAAATGTCTCAAACTATGGTTGGTCAGGTTTATCATCACCCTGAAGGAGAAAAGAAATGGTATAGTAGATATTCAATAAAATTACCATCTTTAATTCCTGTTGTCACAATTGATGGCTTATTTATTTCTTTTGATAAAACAAAAATTAAACATAAGTTTGATGAAACTATCGGTAGATTTCACTTTTACGATCATCTGTTCTGTATCCCAAATTATTTAGACGATGTTAAAATCGGAGTAACCAGTTCATTTGAGATAACCCATGAATCTGTAGGTGAACCAAATAAAGAGTTTTGGGATAGTAGAATACTATTTGTTAAAAAGTGGGGTGATCGTTTACCTTTAGATATAAAACCATCGTCAGTTTATTATCCTGAGATAAAACGAAAAGAATATAAAAAATTCAAAAAAGTGGCAATTATTATACCAACTAAAGGTAAGGTTGACATGTTATTTGAATGTATTAATTCATTTCAACAGAACTGTGATAAAGACAAATTTACAATTTTTATTGCGGACACAGGATCGTCCATTGAAGATATTGAGAGTATAAAACGTAAATCTTTATCAATGGGTAATGTTAGGTTGATTCAATACGATTACTACAATTTTGCAAAGATTAATAATGATGTGGTTAAAAATCATGTTGGTAATGAGTATGAATTTATACTATTTTCAAATAACGACATAAAAATCCTAAATGACGTTATTACAGGGATGTTAGGTGTTTTTGAAAAGAACAAAAACGCCGGTACGGTCGGAGCTAGATTACATTTCGAAAATAACACGATACAACATAATGGGGTTTTTATGGTAAGAAATTCAAAAAAGAATAATTCGATTGAGGTTGGTCACGTTAATTTATATAACTATTACAATTATACATCAGGAGTTAAAGAAACTTTTGGGAATACTGGTGGTCTGTTAATGATTAGAAAAAATCTTTTTGAATCTTTGGATTATTTTAATGAGAATTATATTTCTTGTTTTGAGGACGTTGAATTAAATATAATGTGTTTAACTCGAGGTTTAAAAAATTACCACAATAGTGATTGTGTAGCGTATCATTACGAGTCTCAAACAAGGAATGAGGATCCTGAAAATTTAAAAAAATTACAACATGACTATATTGAGAACTTAATTCCGTGTGTTACTCATAACGTTGATAAATTAAAAAAATATATTAATGTTGTTTAATAATATGAATAAAAAATAATATTATACTTATCTAATATGGCACAAGGAGTACACCAAATCACGGAGGATTTCGAAAAGAAATTGTCTCAATATACGGGAGCAAAATATGTTGTTACCGTAGATAATCAAAGTAACGCACTATTCTTGGCGTTAACTTATGAAAAAATAAAAGGGATGACTATTGAGATCCCATCTAAAACATACCCATCAGTACCTTGTGAAATTATTCACGCTGGAGGTAAGGTTAAATTTATACCTGTGGAGGGTGATACCATAAAAGGATCTTATCAACTGCACCCAACAAAAGTATGGGATAGCGCTTTAAGTTTCACATATGATATGTATATTCCGAACACACATATGTGTTTGTCTTTTACTGGTCCTTACAAACATTTAAAATTAGGTAAGGGTGGTGCGATTTTAACGGATGATGAGCAAGCTTATAAATGGTTTAAGAAAGCCAGATTTAGCGGGAGAGATGAATGTAGTTACCATGACGATGATTTTGATGTCAATCCTGTTATAGGGTGGAATTTTTATATGATGCCAGAAATAGCGGCAAGAGGTTTATTATTAATAAGTCAATTTTATAATCCAGATGGGACACCTAAACATAATGAGGATTTAGAATTACCATATCCTGATTTATCAAGGTTTAAAATTTATGGTGAAAATGCATAAACATATTTGTGTTTTAGTGTGTTTTAATAATTTTGATCATATAAAAAAGTCTTATGAGAGTTTATATGATGAAAACATTGATTTTTTTATAGTCGAAAACTATTCGGATAATAGTGAGAAAATTAAAGACTTCTTTAAAGAAAAGAACCTTGTCGGGTACATTCAGTTTGAAAAGAACATTAGCCATAATGCTGTTTCCACATTTGTTAATGACTACATATCTCTTTTAGAACAATATGATTATATTACAATTTCGGATTGTGATCTAACCGTTGAGGACTCCAAAGAGATGTTCCAAGAAATAATTAAAAATTTAGATTTTAAAGATGTTGTTGTTTCTTGTTCCGATTTAACAATGATCAATTTACCGAACGTATTGGGTAGTAAATCTTGGGTTCCACCCCCAATAGTAATCACTAAAGACTATATTGAAGGTGCTTCGGGGGTTCATCTAATGACGATTAAACGAGAAAACTTATGGGTGATTAAAGATAAAACGTTTTTGGATTCAAACCTCAGAAATTCGGTACAAAAGACCAAAAAAAAATGGGTTAAAACACTCAAGAATAAGGCATATCATTTAACTTGGGATGTATATTTTGAGGGAAGTGATTATTATAAGTTTAAGTTAGATAATACAAACATATGGAGTCATAATAATATTTGTGATTATGAAGTTATAATTTAATTTAAATGTCTCAACTAAACTAAAAAATAATTAGAAAAAATGAAAAAAATATTAATAATAGGAGGTAGTGGTGGTTTAGGATCTCAAGTTACGTCAATTTTAGAAAAAAAATTTATTGTTGTTTCTATTGGTTCAAAAGATTTGGACGTTAGAATCATTTCGGAGTGTGAAGAATATTTTACAAAAAATGATTTTGACATTGTTTTAAATTTTTCAGGATTAAATTATGATTCTATGATACATAAAATAAACTCGTCAAATATAGATAAGATAAATAATTTAATTGATGTTAATATAAAAGGGGCAATTAATGTTGTTTCGTCTTGTTTAAAATCAATGAGAGAAAAGAAATATGGTAGAATAATTTTAATTAGTTCGGTATTATCTGAAAAAAATGTTATTGGAACCTCGATATATTCGGCATCAAAGGCCTTTTTAGATAAGTTTGTAAAAAATATTTCACAAGAAAATATTAAATATGGTATAACCTCCAATACAATCCAATTGGGGTATTTTGACGGAGGTATGACATATAAAATACCTGACGATTACATTAATGTCGTTAAACAAGAAATAGGGTTAAATAGATTCGGGTCAATTAATGAACTATGTGATACCGTTGAATATTTCATTCAAAATGAGTATGTTACAGGAATAAACCTAAAAATAGATGGGGGGTTAAAATGAGTTTCTTAAAACAAGAAGAGTTAGAAAAATTAGGGTTTAAACATTTAGGTAAAAATGTTTTAATCTCAGATAAATGTTCAATTTATAACGCTAAAAACATCTCAATTGGAGACCATACAAGGATTGATGATTTTAGTATATTGTCTGCTGGTGACGGGGGTATTGAAATTGGTAGGTACGTTCACATTGCATGTTTTACGTCATTAATCGGTAAATCAAAAATAACAATGAAAGACTTTTCAGGTTTATCATCAAGAGTTTCCGTTTATTCGTCAAGTGATAACTATGACGGAGAATGGATGACTAATCCGTGTTTACCTGAAACCGTTACAAATACACAACATAAAGATGTGGTTATTGGTAAACACGTTGTAATAGGATCTAACTCCGTTGTTTTACCTGGCGTTACACTTTTTGATGGATCGTCAGTTGGGGCGATGAGTTTGGTGAATAAATCAATTGAGGGTCCATATGTATGTGTTGGTATTCCGGCAAAAAAAATAAAGGATAGAAAATCTAAGATTTTTGAATTAGAAAAAACATTATAAATTAATATGACTCACACGGAAGAATCTTTAAAGATCACAAAAAGGATATCAGATGAAATGGATGGGAAAACGTTCCATCATCACTACCATATATTGTACGATATTATTAAAACATATCCAGACGACTACACTCTAAATTATGTTGAGATCGGATGCTATGCCGGAGGTTCGGCGTCTTTAGTATGTCAAAGAAAAAATACCAATATTTTTAGTATAGATTTAGGTGACCCAATCTCACCCGAAATACCGATTAAAAATGTTAAAAAATTTAATATTTTTAATAATCATTATGAATACATACAAGGTAATTCTCAAGAAATAAAAACACTAGAAAAACTTAAAACGTTTATTGATGAAATTGATGTTTTATTTATTGACGGTGATCATACATCAAATGGGGTGAAGAATGATTTTGAATTATATTCACCTATGGTTAAAAATGGGGGTTATATTGTTTTTGACGATTATAATGATTATGAATTTAGTCCTGAAGTAAAACCTATGGTGAATCATATTACATCCGAACTTGATGGTTATGAAATAATAGGAACATTAACCAATACCTTTAAGGCTAGACCAGAATCTTTATTAGACGGTAATTGTTTTATAATTAGAAAAAAATGAAATTATCAATAGTAACTCCAACATACTATAGAGCTGATGGGTCAACATTAACCTATTTAAAAAGAGCTTTAGATTCTGTGTTCAACCAAACCCATCAGGATTTTAAAATTTATTTAATTGGGGATAGGTACGAACATCCTAACGAGGTTGAGTCATTAATATCAAATTACGATCAGAGTAAAATATCGTTTGTTAATTTGTCTATTGCAAAAGAACGAGATGTTTATACTGATAAGTGGGCCATATGGTCTTATGGTGGAGTTAACGCAACAAACCATGGTGTTGATCTATCTATGTCTGAAGGCAACTATTATATTTGCCATTTAGACCATGATGATGAATGGGATCCATCACATTTAGAAACTATCAACCAATGTATTGAGTTAAATAGCCCTGATTGGATTTGTACTAAAGCAAGGTACGTTCATAATTTAGTTTTCCCAAGAATTAATAGTGAAGAAGTGTATGTGGAATTCATACCTAAACCCGAAACCTTAATTCATTCATCGGTGTGTATGAACTTTAAAACAATACCTCTAAGATATCGAGATTTATTTGATGAAACTGGTGTTGTTGGTCTACCCGCTGATGCCGAATTATGGGATAGATGTGGTAGATACATTTTAGAAAATAATTTAAAAAGCACCTTAATAAATAAAATAACCTGTTCTCATATTGAGGAGGGGTACGAAAGAAAATAGATTTATCGTCTATTCTAAAAAAAAGGATTTATAAACAAGAATCCAATAAAAGGTATATAAAATAAAATATGCAAAGAAGAAAAACACAACAACAATCTGAGGAGTCCGTAATGAAACCCCAATCAAGAAAAGATCTCATTAATTCACTTATCAAAAGAAAAAGTAAAAATAAGTTCTTAACTGAAAATCAAAAAGAGTATTACAGAATACTAACCTCAAATCAAATAACGATTTGTTCTGGTCCTGCAGGTGTTGGTAAAAGTTATATTGCAATGAAAGCGGCGGTCGACTTATTAATGGAACCTGAAAATGGGTACGAAAAAATAATTATTGTCAGACCAGCTGTGGAAGCCGAAGAGAAATTAGGGGCTTTACCGGGTAATCTAGAGGAGAAATTAGATCCTTACATTTTCCCATCTTATTATCTTTTAAACAAAATCATAGGTAAAGAAGCAAGAGAGAAACTTAAAGATGCTGAGATTATTGAGGTATTTGCATTAGCTTACATGAGAGGTATGAATATCGACAATTCAATTCTAATTTTTGAGGAGGCACAAAACTCAACACCAAATCAAATGAAATTATTATTGACTCGTATCGGATCTAATAGTAAATTTTTTATTTCGGGTGACTTAGAACAGACTGATCGATATAAAGATAAAAAACAATCGGGTCTTTACGACGCAATCACCAGATTTAATTACATTAATGATATTGGTACTTTCGAATTCAATGAAAAAGATGTTGTAAGGAATCCATTAATCTCTAAAATTTTACAAAAATATGACGAAAATAGGAATTGATGTTAATGGCGTTTTAAGAGGTACTTTAGAAAAGTTCGATCAATTATATGAAAAACATTTAATTGAGAAGGACTCTGAAGAGGTATTGGGACAAACGTATGAATTGGACATGTCGGGCAATACATCACCTATAGACTCCAATACATTACCGTTTGAATATAAGAAGGTGTCAGATGTTACATCATTAAATCTTCTTAATCATTATACATTTAAATCGAATGAGGAGTTATTCTCATTTTTATATGAAGAATACGCAATGGAGTTGTTTGGTCATGCACCATCGACAGAAATGACAACTTTCAATATTTTAAATGACATATATTTTGAAAATAGGGATGAAAACGAATTACTGATAGTTTCTAACGAAATAGGTAAGTCAAAGCCGTCAACTTTATTTTTCC